>Ga0209909_100058_pt1 | contig 247956 bp, 230 predicted proteins | sample FECB22metaG_FD_188302 | JGI IMG/M metagenome (GOLD analysis project Ga0209909, IMG submission 188302) | Cyanobacterial communities from the Joint Genome Institute, California, USA - FECB-22 (SPAdes) (version 3) | ecosystem: Environmental > Aquatic > Thermal springs > Hot (42-90C) > Microbial...
GCTCCATCGATCCCGACCTCTACCGCCACCGCAACCTCGTCGAACGCTTCTTCAACAGGCTCAAGCACTTCAGGCGCATCGCCACCCGCTACGACAAAACCGCCCGCAACTTCCTCGCCGCCGTCATGCTCGCCGCAGTCAGACTCTGGATCAGACAGCTTTGAGTCCACGACCTAGTCACCGGACTTCAACCCTATCGAGAACGCCTTCGCCAAGCTCAAGGCGCTCCTCAGAAAGGCCACCGAGCGCACAGTAGACGGCCTTTGGACCGCCATCGGCCGTCTCCTCGACACCTTCACCCCACAGCAATGCGCCAACTACTTCGCCGCCGCCGGATACGATGCAACGTGATCGGAGTCCGCTCTTGCCGAGCTTCGACCGGGGGCGCAAATACCTATCCCCCGGCCTCTACGGCCCCTGCGGCTACGGCATGCCGGCCAACGTTGGCGCCAAGCTCGCCTGCCCCGATGTACCGGTGATCGGCTTCGCCCGCGACGGCGCCATGGTCATCTCGGTCAACGAGCTCACGGCCATCAGCCGCCCCGAGTGGCCCGAGATTACGCAGATCGTCTTCTGCGACTGCCAGTGAGGCGCGCAGAAGCGGAACTTGATGCTCTGGTGTGACGACAACCTCGTCAGCACCGAGCTCGACGACGACGTCACCTATGCCGGCATGGCGCAGGCCTGCGGGCTGAAGGGCGTGGTGGTGCGCACGATGGACGAGCTGACGGCCGCGCTCGACCGCGCCATCAGCGACCAGATGCAGAGGAACACCACGACGCTCATCGAGGCGCTCATCAACCAGGAGCTCGGCGAGCCCTTCCGCTGCGACGCGATGAAGAAGCCCGTGCGCGTGGCCGGCATGTCCCACAAGGAAACGGGTCCGCAGAAGGGCGCCCGAGGCAAGCCGCGCCGGGTGTCTCAGACGCCCGGCGCGCGATGCCGCCGCCGCACGGAGGCGGGCCGGCCGGGGATCGTGAGCCGCGCATCGTTGCGCGCTTGCCGCGAGATCACCTTGCCCTTCGCGATCACCGCCAGCCGGTCCGGCCGCAGGCGGATCGCCTCCACGGGGTCACCGGCATCGAGCACCACCAGCGAGGCAGTGCAGCCGGGTTCCAGCCCATAGCCCTCCAGCCCCATGATCGCGGCGTTCTCGCCGGTCACCATGTCGAAGCAGCGGCGCATCTCCTCCGGGTGAGTCATCTGCGCCACGTGCAGCCCGATGAAGGCCACGTCAAGCATGTCGGCCGTACCCAGCGAATACCACGGGTCGCGCACGCAGTCCTGCCCCCAGCCGACACGGATGCCGTAGGCGAGCATCTCCTTGACGCGCGTCAGCCCGCGGCGCTTGGGATAGGTGTCGTGCCGGCCCTGCAGGACGATGTTGATGAGCGGGTTCGGGATCGCCGCCACCTGCGCCTCGGCGATCAGCGGCAGAAGCTTCGAGACGAAGTAGTTGTCCATCGAATGCATCGAGGTCAGGTGCGAGCCCGCCACGCGGCCCTGCAGTCCGAGCCGCTGGGTCTCGAAGGCCAGCGTCTCGATGTGGCGGCTCATCGGGTCGTCGGTCTCGTCGCAATGCATGTCGACCATCAGCCCGCGCTCGGCGGCCAGCTCGCAGAGCGCGCGCACCGAGCGGGCGCCCTCCTCCATCGTGCGCTCGAAATGCGGGATCCCGCCCACGACATCGACCCCGAGATCGAGCGCGCGCACGGTGTTCTTCCAGGCCGTGGCGTCGCGGAAGACGCCGTCCTGCGGAAAGGCGACGAGCTGCAGGTCGATGTAGTCCCTCACCTTCTCGCGCACATCGAGCAGCGCCCGCACGCCCAGAAGCCGGTCGTCGCAGGTGTCCACGTGGGACCGGATCGCCAGCAGCCCCATCGAGGCCGCCCAGTCGCAGTAGGCCAGCGCCCGGTCGCGCACCTCCTCGAAAGTCATCACCCGCTTGAGTTCGCCCCAGAGCGCGATGCCCTCGAGCAGCGTGCCCGAGGCGTTGACGCGCGGGATGCCGTAGGACAGCGTTGCATCCATGTGGAAATGGGGGTCCACGAAGGGTGGGCTTACGAGATCGCCGGTGGCGTCAATGACCTCGCCGGCCTCCACGCCCTCGGGCAGCTGCTCGACGGCGGCGATCTTCCCGCCCCGGATGCCGATATCCGCCTGCCGCCCGTCGGGCAGGATGCCGCCCTTCACGACGATGTCGAACATCACCGCGCACCCTTATTGAATGGAACCATCAGGGCCGCCGGCACCTCCGCCCGTCGCGACATGGCGACGAGCGCGAGGATCGACAGCACGTAGGGCAACATCAGGAACACCTGGTAGGGCACCACCTGCCCCAGCCCCGTCTGCTGCAAGCGGATCTGCAGCGCATCGAAGGCCGCGAAGAGCAGCGCGCCCAGCGCCGCCTTGCCCGGCCGCCACGCCCCGAAGACAACCAGCGCGATGCAGATCCAGCCGCGCCCGTTGACCATCTCGAAGAAGAAGGAGTTGAAGGCCGACATGGTCAGGAAGGCCCCACCCACGGCCATCAGCCCCGAGCCGATGATCACCGCCCCCATCCGCAGCACCGTGACCGAGAGCCCCTGCGCCTCGACCGCCGCCGGGTTCTCGCCGGCTGCCCTGAGCGCCAACCCGAGCGGGGTGCGGTAGAGCACCCAGGCCGTGAGCGCCACGGTCGCGAAGGCGAGATAGGTCAGCGGCGTCTGCGCGAAAAAGGCCGGGCCGGCCACCGGGATCTCGGAGAGAAGCGGCACCGGCCACTCCGTGAAGGGCTCGATCCTCGGCGGGCTCGAGACCTGCGGCAGTGCGATCCGATAGGTGAAATAGGTGGCCGCCGTGGCCAGAAGCGTGATCCCGAGCCCGACCACGTGCTGCGAGAGCCCGAAGGGCACGGTCAGTGTCGCGTGCAGCAGGCCGAAGCCCATGCCGGCGAGCATCGCCACGGCCACGCCGGGCCAGAGGCCGAGCCCGGAATAGACCGCCATCCAGCCGGCGAAGGCGCCGACCACCATGATCCCCTCGATTCCAAGGTTCAGCACGCCCGCCCGCTCGCAGATCAGCTCGCCCATGGTGGCAAACAGCAGCGGACTCATGATCCGCACGGCGGCGGTCCAGAAGGTTGCGGAAAGGAGAATGTCGAGGATGTCCAGCATCTTGCGGGCCCTACCTCCAGCGCACCCTGAATCGCGTCATCGGCAGCGCCAGCACCATCAGAAGGAGTGCCGTGGCGAGCAGGATGTCGGCGATGTAGCTTGGCACCCCGGCCGCGCGCGACATCGAGTCCGCCCCCACGAAGATGCCGGCGACAAAGAGCGCCGCCATCACCACGCCGAGCGGGTGCAGGAGCGCGAGCATTGCCACGATGATGCCGGTATAGCCAAAGCCTGGGCTCAGATCGAGCGTGAGGTTGCCCTTCAGCCCGGCCACCTCGGAGAAGCCCGCAAGCCCCGCGAGGCTGCCCGACAGCAGCGCCGTGCCGAGTGTCACCGCGCCCACCGGGATGCCGACGAAGCGGGCCGTGCGGGCGTTCTGTCCGACGGCGCGCATGGCGAAACCGAAGGTCGTGCGGGTCTGGATCAGCCAGACGATAACCGCGGCGATCAGCGCCAGCCCGAAGCCCCAGTGCAGCCGCAAACCCTCGACAATACGCGGCAGCCGCGCCTCGGCAATCAGCCGTTCGGACTTAGGCCAGCCCATGCCCATCGGGTCCTTCATTGGGCCTTCGAGCAGCATCGAGACGAAGAGCAGGACGATGAAGTTGAGCAGCAGCGTCGTCACGACCTCGTCCACGCCGAGGCGCGCCTTGGCCCAGGCCGGGCCGAGCAGCGTCAGCGCCCCGGCAAGCGCCGCGGCCAGCCCGAGCGCAGGCAGGAGCAGCGGCGCGGGCCAGGCCAACGTACCGGTCCCGAGAAGCACGGTGACAACGGCGCCGAGGTAGAGCTGGGCCTCGGCGCCGATGTTCCAGAGCTTCGCGCGGAAGGCCACGGCGACGGCAAGCCCGGTGAAGATCAGCGGCGTGGCGCGGTTCAGCGTCTCGAGCAGTGCGAATTTCGAGCCGACCGCGCCCTTCACGATCAGCCCCAGAACGGCGAAGGGTTCGGCGCCGGCGACCAGCACCACCGCCATGCCGATCACCACCGTTGCAGCCAGCGCGGCCAGCGGCAGCCCCACACGGCGGGCGAGCGAGGGCGCGGCGATCGGTTCAAGCCGCATGGGAGCCCTCGAAGCCGTGGCCCGCCATCCATTGGCCAAGCTCGTGCGCGGTCTTCTCGCCGCGGGCGAAGGCGGGCGACAGGCGCCCCTCGGAGATCACGTGGATCACGTCCGACATGGCCTGGATCTCGTCGAGGTCTTCGGAGATGAGCAGGATCGCCGCGCCCGCGTCGCGCGCCGCGATCAGCCGGCGCTGCACGTAGGCCACCGCGCCGATGTCGAGCCCGCGCACTGGCTGGTTCGCGAGAATGATCCGCGGCGAGAATTCCAGAACCCGGCCAAGGATCAGCTTCTGCATGTTGCCGCCCGAAAGCAGGCGAATCGGCACCTCCGGGCCGGGACAGCGGACGTCATACGCGGCGATCACCTCGAGCGCGAAGCGCCGAGCCGCGGCCCAGTCGATCAACCCCGCGCGGGCGAAGGGCGGCTCGCTGAAGCGCTCGAGAATGGCGTTCTCGGTCAGCGTGAAATCGGCAATGGTGCCCTCGGCGTGCCGGTCCTCGGGGATGCGACCGATGCCGGCCCGGATCGCCGCGTGTGGAGACCATTGGCGCGACGGTGCGCCGGCGATCTCGATCTGCCCCGCCGCCGGCTCCTCGAGCCCGCCGATGAGCGCAGCCAGCGCCGCCTGCCCGTTGCCCGAGACGCCGGCAAGGCCGGTGATCTGGCCCGCCCGAAGCTCGAGGTCCACCCCTTGCAGCCCCACGGCGCGGCCGCGCGGCTCGGTCCGCACCGCGGCCAGGCGAAGGAGCACATCGCCCGGCGCATGCGGGCGCGGCTCCGGCAGGGCGATGTCGGCGCCGACCATGAGCCGCGCCAACTCCTGCGCGTCGGTCTGCGCGGTGGGGCGTTCGCCCACGAGCCGGCCATGGCGCAGCACCAGCACGCGGTGCGAGACCGCCATCACCTCGTGCATCTTGTGCGAGATGAAGATCACGGAGAGCCCCCGCGCGACCATCGCCCGCAACGTAGCAAAGAGCGCCTCGGCCTCCTGCGGGGTCAGCACCGCCGTTGGCTCGTCAAGGATCAGGATGCGCGCATCCCGGTAGAGCGCCTTGAGGATCTCCACCCGCTGGCGCTCGCCCACCGACAGTGCTCCGACCCGCGCGTCGGGATCAACCGCCAGCCCGAAGTCGCGCGAAAGCCGCTCGATGCGCGCCCGCGCCGCAGCCCTGTCGGATCGAAGGCGCCAGAGCGGTTCGGTGCCGAGCACGATGTTTTCCAGCACCGTGAGGTTTTCGGCGAGGGTGAAGTGCTGGTGCACCATGCCGACGCCCGCCTCGAGCGCGGCGCGGGGCTGGCCGGAAGGGAGCGGCCGGCCGAACACCTCCACGTGGCCTTCGTCGGCCGTGTAGTGCCCGAAAAGGATGTTCATGAGCGTCGTCTTGCCCGCGCCGTTCTCGCCCAGAAGCGCGATCACCTCGCCCGCGTGCAGGTCGAAGGTGATCGCGTCATTGGCAAGCAGGTCGGCGAATTTCTTGGTGACGCTCTCGACGCGCAGCACCACCGGCCGCGCGCCGGCTTTCCGGGTCATCCGGTGCGCTCCGCTCAGGCGGTCGATTTCGGTTCCGAATCATTGATCTCGACGACGAAGGTGGCCGCCTTGATGGCCGCCTCACGCTCGGCGACCAGCTTCTTGGCCGCCTCCGGCACGTCATCCTCGAAGTTGCGCAAGGGCACGATCGAGCAGCCACCGTGTTTCATGAAGCTGTAGATGCCGTAATTGTCGGCGGTGAAGCTGCCAGCGCGCACCTTGGCGATGGCGGCATCCAGCGTCGGCTCGAAGTGCCAGAGCGCCGAGGTGACGACCGTTTCGGGATAGTCGTCATGGGTGTCGATGACGTTGCCGATCGCCAGGACGCCGCGCTCCTTGGCCGCGTCCGAGACCCCGAAGCGCTCAGCGTAGAGCATGTCCGCGCCGTTGTCGATCATGGCGAAAGCGGTCTCCTTGGCCTTGGGCGGATCGAACCACGAGCCGATGAAGCTGACCTGGAAGCGAATGTCGGGGTTCATCTCGCGGGCGCCGGCCATGAACGCGTGCATCAACCGGTTCACCTCCGGGATCGGGAAGCCGCCGACCATGCCGATATTGCCAGACTTGCTCATCGCGCCGGCAATGATTCCAGTCAGGTAGGAGGCGTCCTGGATGTAGTTGTCGAACACGGCGAAGTTTGGCAGCGCCGGATCGTGCATGAAGCTCGAGCCCATCAGGAAGGCGACATTGGGGTAGTCGGCGGCCACCTCGCGCGCTTCCTGCTCGACGGCGAAGACCTCGCCGATCATCAGGTCGATGCCTGACTCGGCATACTCGCGCATTACGCGTGGGTAGTCAGTGTTGGCGGTGTTCTCCGAGAAGGAGTAGGTGATGTCGCCGCGCGCCATCGCCGCCGCGGCGGCGACATGGATACGGCTAACCCACTGCTGCTCGACAGGCACGGTGTAGATCGCCGCGACCTTGAGCGGCTCAGCCGCCCGCGCCCGCAGCGGCAGCCCGGCCGCCCCCAGTAACGTGGCCGCCACACCGGAGCCGAGCAGCCCACGGCGCGTAAGGTGAGTCGTTTGCAGGAATTTCCGTGTCATGTCTTGTCCCCCTTGCTGGACCGAGTTCGCTCTTGTCTTTGATCAAATGGTCAAGGAATCCGAGAAAAATGCAAGATGATTTCTCGGGCGGCCGGAGTTCTGCCCTCAGGGCGCGCAGGCCGGGCCGGCGATGCCCGCAGCGCCTGCACGGGACCGATATGCGTCTGCCTAACCCGGGGCGCGGCGCTTCTCGAGCGCCAGCCCGATCGAGGCCTCGAGCAGGTGCCGCGTGTAGGGGTGGCGCGCCTCCGGCCGGCGCATTGCCTCCACATCGAGCCGCTCGACGATCTCGCCCGTCTGCATCACGACCATGCGCTGGCCGATGCCGCCACAGACCACGTGCGGGTGGAGGTCATTGACCCGCTCCAGCTCGCGGATCGCCACAGCCCCGAGCATCTCCAGCGCCTTCTCCCGTGCCGCCTTGGCCGGTGAGCGGAAAATGGGCGTGCAACGCTTCGGTGATCTGATCGCCCACAGTCATCACCGGGTTCAGCGAGAATTCCGGGTCTTGCATGATCACGGCCGCGCGGCTGCCCCGGCGCTGGGCACCACGAACAACGCTTCTTCTCTGTCGACGAGTGTCCCATGGAATGATCCTCCTTTCCCCTTGTCGCCCGGAAAGAAGGTTAAGGGAACAGTCAACCGCATCGCCGTGGAGCAGGACGAGCTTGCAGATGACCGGCTCACCGCTTCGATCGCCGCGGCCACTGCCGCCGCCCGCGCGCTCGTGTCCGATCCGGCCGGTGAGGCCGACCGGAAGATCACTGCGCAGGGCCGCCACCTCGCCGCCGACTGCCGCGCATGCCCGGGCATTTCTGCCGCTCGGGCCGGGTTGTCAGCCCTCCCGGTAATAGTAGCTGTAGCCGTTGAGTGCCGGCGCGCCGCCGAGATGGGCATAGAGGATGCGCGAGCCTTTCGGAAAGAAGCCCTTGCGTGTCAGGTCGATCAGCCCCTGCATGGATTTGCCCTCGTAGACGGGGTCGGTGATCATCGCCTCGGTGCGGGCAGCGAGCCGAATTGCCGCGTTGGTCTCCTCCGAGGGCACACCGTAGGCCGGATAGGCGTAGTCCGGGTTGATGATGATCTCGTCGTCGTGCACCCTGCGCCCGAGCCCGACCAGCTCCGCGGTCGCATCGACGATCGAACGCACCTGCGCCCGGGTCTGGTCGGGCGTTCCGGAGGCATCGATGCCGATCACACGGTCCGCCCTGCCCTGCGCCGCAAAGCCGACGATCATGCCGGCCTGGGTCGAGCCGGTTACGACGCAGACGATGATGTAATCGAAGCGGAAGCCAAGCTGCGCTTCCTGATCCGCCACCTCCTCGGCGAATCCCACATAGCCGAGTCCGCCATACTTGTGCACCGAAGCCCCGGCCGGAATCGGATAGGGCTTGCCGCCCGCATCCTTCACCGACTGGATGGCGTCTTCCCAGCTCTTGCGGATGCCGATGTCGAATCCTGCGTCGACCAGCCGGCTGTCGGCCCCCATCAGACGGGTCAACAGGATGTTGCCGACACGGTCGTAGACCGCGTCGTAGTGCGGCACCCACTTCTCCTGGATCACGACGCACTTCATCCCGATCTTGGCAGCCGTCGCCGCGACCATGCGGGTGTGGTTGGATTGCACGCCGCCGATCGAGACGAGCGTATCGGCTCCCGAAGCGATCGCGTCGGGGACGATGTATTCGAGCTTGCGCAGCTTGTTGCCACCCATGGCCAGACCCGAATTGCAGTCGTCGCGCTTGGCGTAGATCTCCACGCCGCCGCCGATCGCCGCGCTGAGCCGCGGCAGATGCTCGATCGGGGTCGGACCGAAGGTCAGGGGATAGCGCTCGAACTTGGCCAGAAGCGACATGGGCGGGCTCCGTGGTGGGTTGCGGCCGCAGATTAGGCAAGATTGCGCGAGAGGTGCTTCCGAAGTTGACAGCCGAAGCGAGCTCAGACGTCAATATCCGGTTCTGAAAGCCAGCTTTCTTTCATCAGGGGTCATCCAGATGGCAGATCCTTCCAAGCATGCGCTGGACCGGACCGATCTGCGCATCCTCAGGGCGCTTCAGGCCGAAGGCCGCCTCTCCAATGCCGAACTGGCGCTTCGGGTCAATGTCAGTCCGGCGACCTGCCACCGGCGCACCCAGCGCCTGTTCGAGGAGGGCTACATCACCGGCGTCAGGGCCGAGATCGCGCCGACGGCGGTCGGTCTCGGCACCCTGGTGATGGTCGGTGTCGTGCTCGACCGCTCCACGCCGGAGAGTTTCGCGGCATTCGAGGGCGCCGTGCTCGAGCTGAAGGAGGTGCTCGACTGCAACCTGGTGGCGGGCGATTTCGACTATCTGCTGAAGATCCGTGTCCGAGACATGGCCGATTTCAACAAGCTGCACGGCCAGAAGCTGATCGCGCTACCCGGCGTGCGGCAGACCCGCACGTTCTTCGTCATGAAGGAGGTCAAGGAGAACGCCCGCCTGCCGTTCTGACCTGCCCGCGGCCGCAGGCTGCCAAACCGACCGCGGTCCGTCGGCGGGGCAGACGATTCACATGGCATGGGCGAGACTGCCTCCTGCTCCGATTCCCCCGAACGGCGCGCACGCACCGACGCATCCACCGGATCCGATCATCGAGGCATCTACCGGGATCGACGCCGGCTGGTCGCCGTCGCCACGGCACGGTTCAGAACGGCGTGCGCGAGCGGATGGCGGCGGCGAGCGTGCCGTCGTCCAGATAGTCGAGTTCGCCGCCGACGGGAACGCCATGCGCCAGACGGGTGACGCGTACGTCGGTGCCGTGCAGCAGGTCGGTGACGTAATGTGCGGTGGTCTGGCCTTCGACGGTCGCGTTCACCGCCAGGATAACCTCCCTGACCTCCGGGTTCTGCGCGCGGGCGACAAGCGCCGCGATGCTGAGATCATCCGGGCCGATGCCGTCGAGCGGCGACAGGGTACCGCCAAGGACATGGTACCGGCCACGTGTCGCCTGTGCCCGCTCGAGCGCCCAGAGATCGCCGACCGTCTCGACCACGCAGAGAATCGCCGGGTCGCGCCTGGGATCGGTGCAGATCGTACAGGGATCGCGCGTGTCGACATTGCCGCAGATCGAGCACAGCGTAATCCGCTCGGCCGCAATCTGAAGGGCCTCGGCCAGTGGCAGCAGCAGCTGCTCGCGCTTGCGGATGAGATGCAGAACGGCGCGGCGCGCCGAACGCGGCCCGAGGCCGGGCAATCGTGCCAGCAACTGGATGAGCCGGTCGAGTTCCGGCCCGGTTGCGGACTGGCTCATGGGGCTCCCCGCGACCGCCCTCACATGCCGGGCAGCGACAGGCCGGGCGGCAAGCCCAGTCCGCCTGTCAGTTGCTTCATCTTCTCCGCCACGGCGGCCTCCGCCTTGCGACGGGCATCGGCATGCGCGGCGACGATCAGGTCCTCAAGGATCTCCACCTCCTCGGGTCTCACCAGGCTCGAGTCGATGCGCAGGGCCCGCATGTCGCCCTTCGCCGACAGCGTCACCGTCACCAGGCCGCCGCCGGATGCTCCGGAAACCTCGGTGCGGTCGAGTTCGGCCTGCAGCTCGGCCATGCGGGCCTGCAGCTGCTGGGCCTGCTTCATCATTCCCAGGAAATCCTTCATTGACTCTCGTCCTCCTCGTCAGTGGGGGCATCGGTCGGTACGGCAACATCCGTCACGGCCGGATCCGCCTCCACGCGCACATCGACGATCTCGGCGCCCGGGAACGTCTCGAGGATCGCGCTGACGGCAGGATGGCGCCGCATGTCGTCGATCAGTGCCGAACGCCGGGCGGCCGCCTGCTCGCGCAGGGTCGGCTCGCCGACCGCCCGCGACACGGCCACGACCCAGCGCCGGCCGGTCCATTCGGACAGCTTCTGCGACAGGTCGTGAACGAGGTCGGACGCCGCACCGTCAGCCAGCGACAGCTCGATGCGGCCCGGTTCAAACCGAACGATCCGCACGAAGCGTTCGAGCGCAGTCTGCAGCTTGATGTCGCGCTTCGCTGCAGCGAGCGCGACGACGTCGCTCAGACTGGCAGGCTGCGGCAAGTCGGCAACGGGGTCCTGTGCGACGGTTTCCCGGCGCGGCTGACCGGAGGCGACCCCGGCCGCGGCCAGCCGAACCGGCCCCGTGCCCGGCGCGATGGCGCTGCGCGCACCAAGGCCGGAGCCCGAACCCGAACCCGAACCCGAACCCGTGCCGACAGGCGCGATCGGACCGCTCGCAGCGGCGATCGGCTCTGCGTCCTCGAGCCTGCGGATGATGTCCTCGGGACTTGGCAGGCTCGCGGCATAGGCGAGACGGACGAGCACCATTTCGGCAGCGGCGAGCGGCTTCGGCGATCCCTCGACCTCCGCGATGCCCTTCAGCAGGATCTGCCAGGCACGGCTCAGTTCGGAGATCGCCACCTTGGCGGCAAACTCGGCGCCGCGCACTCGCTCCACCTCGGACAGCGAGACGTCCTGCGCCGTCTCCGGCACCAGACGCAGGCGCGTCACCAGGTGCACGAAGCCGGCAAGGTCGGTCAGCACCATCTCCGGCGCCGCCCCCTCGGCATACTGGTCGTCGAGTTCGCCGATCGCTGCGGCGACATCGCCGGCCATGACCTTCTCGAACAGGTCGACGACCCGGGCTCGATCGGCCACGCCGAGCATGGCCCGCACCTCACCCGCCCGCACCGCGCCGCCGCCATGGGCGATCGCCTGGTCGAGCAGCGACAGCGCATCGCGCACCGAGCCCTCGCTCGCCCGGGCGATCATCCTGAGGGCCTCCTCCTCGGCGTCGATCGATTCGGCCGCCGCGATCCCGGCGAGGTGGCGGACCAGCACATCGGCGTCGATCCGGCGCAGGTCGAAGCGCTGGCACCGGGACAGGACGGTGATCGGCACCTTGCGGATCTCGGTGGTGGCAAAGATGAACTTCACATGCTCGGGCGGCTCCTCGAGCGTCTTGAGAAGGCCGTTGAAGGCGGCCTTCGAGAGCATGTGCACCTCGTCGATGATGTAGATCTTGTAGCGTGCCTCGGCCGGCCGGTAGCGCACCGCCTCGATGATCTCCCGGATGTCGTCGATACCGGTGTGCGAGGCGGCATCCATCTCGATGACGTCGACATGGCGCGATTCGAGGATCGCCCGGCAATGGCGGCCCTCCGCCGACAGATCGAGCGTCGGACCCGACGCAGCCCCCTCACCGGCCTCGAGCGGCTCGTAGTTGAGCGCGCGGGCGATGATGCGCGCCGTCGTCGTCTTGCCGACCCCGCGCACCCCGGTCAGCATGTAGGCCTGCGCGATCCGGCCGGACGCGAAGGCGTTGCGCAGGGTGCGCACCATCGGCTCCTGACCGATCAGATCGGCGAAGCTGGTGGGGCGGTACTTGCGCGCCAGCACGCGATATCCGACCGTCGTTCGGCCGGAAACGTCGGAAGGGCCGTGATCCATGTCGCCGGGTACGATGCTCGGTATCCGGAAGTCGTGCGTCGCGTCCGACCCTACACCCTTCGCCTGTCCCGGCAAGGGGCGCTGATCGATCCGCTCGCCATCGTCGCCAAACATTGCGCAGGACATGCACGCAGAGAGAGAGTCTGTTGCCGATATTCTACTTATACGAGATATTTCCGTGCGTCATAATCGGAGGTTTGCATCATGTCGAAATTCACGTCCCGCCTGCGCCAAGCGTGCCTTGACGAGCTGACCCGATTTGCCAACGGAAAGGAGTACAATGATCCCTTCGCGGCCTATGTCGGGGAGTATTGGAAAGCCATCGGGATCAATCACCTGGACGGGAAGACGACGGTCGGGGGCATTCGCCCGGCCTGGTCGGCGGCCTTCGTGTCGTTCTGCGTCAAGACGGCGGGGGCCGGAGACCGGTTCATGTACACCCAGGCGCATTGTCATTACGTCGCAAGGGCAATGGATGCGGCGGAGAAGGCCTCGTCCAGCTTCGGATATGTCGCGCGACGGCCCGAGTCCTACACACCCAGGGTGGGTGACATTGTTTGCGCCGGCCGGCTCTATGCCAAGCAATACACGTATGACATGGCCCGCATGCAGTATGTCGCCGACAGCTTCTACCCGTCACATGGCGACATCATTGTCGATATAAGCGATGGTCATGCTGCGGCAGTCGGCGGCAACTTGTCGGACTCGGTGCAACGGAAGCGCCTGGCGTTGACCCCGGAGGGGTACCTCGAGCCGCTGACGGCCGGCGGCAAGACCTATCCCTGGATTGCCGTCCTCGAGTGCCGCATGTGACGGCCAGGCCCGTTGCGACAGGCCTGATCCAGCCGGCGGCGGCGGGCCCGGTGGCAATCGGATCGCGGAAGTGGGAGGCTGGTCGACAACCCGAACCAGGACTCGTTGGGGCTGCTTCCTTCCGGACCTGACCCGGTTGGCGAGCGGCTCGTCCGCCGCCAGCCTCCCGGAGCGATTATATCGGACGTTGATGGCGTGCACGCAACCCCGCATGCGCGGCTTCTGCTATTGTCCGGCGCAGCACGGTCCTGGGAGCGCGCGCCGATGAGCAGACAGTTCCGCCTCGATCCCCGTCTCGAAGCCGACAGCGTGTTCGTCGCAGCGCTCGACCTGTGCGATGTGCGGCTGATGAACGACGCGGCCTATCCGTGGCTGATCCTGGTGCCGCGGCTCGCCGACGTCATCGAGATCCTCGACCTCGACAACGCGACCCGCCACAGGCTGATCGACGAGATCGCCCGTGCCGGCGAGGCCCTGCGCGCAACGGTCGGCGCCGAAAAGCTCAATATCGCGGCGCTGGGCAACCAGGTACCGCAGCTGCACGTCCACGTCATTGCCCGGTTCCGCACCGATCCGGCCTGGCCGGGACCGGTCTGGGGCGCGGCGCCGCGGCGGGCCTATGGGGCGGACGAACGTGGCGCGCTGATCGAGCGGCTGGCCGACCGCCTGTCCTGAGCCTCCCTGCCCCGCGATCGCCGCCTTGCCGCCCCTGCGTGGCCATGCGACCGTCGCGCGCCAACGGCAGGAGGGAATCACGGCCAATGCACGAACGAAGCCGTCGCACCGGGTACAGTGAGAGCTTGCTCGACCGGGCCGCCCACAGGCGGTCCGACACCGCCTGGGTGGCCGCTGCCAAGGCAAGCGGCCGCTACATCCTGTTCGACGGGGACCGGCCGCTGTTCAGCGTGGCGAACGGCAACGCGCCCGACCCGATCTTCGATGCGGGGGCAGCGGAGGCGCTGCGGGCGGACCGCTCGCGGGCGATCTTTCTCGGGCTCGATGGCGATGTCGCGGTGTTCGCTGCGCCCGTGACCGCCCTCTCCGCCGAGGAGCAGGCGGGCGAAGCAAGCTTCGGCAGCAACGAGCTCAGGGCGATCGACGTGCGCTCGATCGCGGTGCAGGGGGTTGTGCCGCCGCGCATGCTCGGCCCCATCGCCCAGGCCAAGAGCCTGCTCGACTGGCACGCCCGGCATCGCTACTGCGCAAATTGCGGGGCAGCGACGACTGCCTCGGAAGCCGGCTACCGCCGCGACTGCCCGGCCTGCGGAGCCCAGCACTTTCCCCGCACCGACCCCGTCGTGATCATGCTGGTCGTCGATGGGGAGGATTGTATCCTCGCCCGCAGCCCCCGTTTCCTGCCCGGCATGTTCTCCGCGCTGGCCGGGTTCATCGAACCGGGTGAGACGATCGAGGAGGCGGTTCGCCGCGAGGTGCGCGAGGAGGTGGGCATCCCGGTCGGCCGGGTCGGGTATCATTCCAGCCAGCCCTGGCCGTTTCCCTCCTCGCTGATGATCGGCTGCTGGGCCGAGGCACTCGGTCGCGAGATCGTACTCGACACCTCTGAGCTCGAAGCCGGGCGCTGGTTCAGCCGAAAGGAGGTCGTCGCGATACTGGCCGGAACCCATCCGGACGGGGTCGGGGCGCCACCGCGGATGGCGATCGCCCACCAGCTGCTGAAGAGCTTCGTCGAGGGCGAACAGGTATTGTGACGCCCCAGGATACGGGGTGCGTGCGCCGATCCGACCGACGGAACGATCGGCGCCATCCCGGACGGACTGCGGGCCGATTCGGGATCGGGAGGGCATGGCGACGCCTGCAAAGCGTCCCGATCCCGGCTCTTCGGCCGCCCCACCGGTCGGGATGACATGACCGATGGAGCATGTCCGGGAGGACACTCGTCGACGGGCCGCGAGCCTATTTGCCCACCACCCTCGGTTCCTTGATGTTTTCGCGGAACGGGCTCGCCCGGTAGACCCCGAGGATGCGGAACTCGCGGGTAAAGAACTCGAGTTCCTCGAATGCGTTGCGCAGCGCCGGATCGTCGGGATGCCCCTCGACATCGGCAAAGAACTGGGTGGCGAAGAACTCGCCCTCGAGCTGGTAGGATTCCAGCTTGGTCATGTTGATGCCATTGGTGGCGAAGCCGCCGAGCGCCTTGTAGAGCGCGGCAGGGACATTGCGCACCCGGAAGATGAAGCTGGTGATGATCGGCCCGATGCCGCGGGCCGCCCACGCCTTCTCCTTCGACAGGACGACGAAGCGGGTGGTGTTGTGGTCCTCGTCCTCGATGTCCGAGGCCAGCACCTCCAACCCGTAGATCTCGGCCGCCAGCCGCGACGAGATCGCCGCGCGGGTCGGATCGCCTGCCTCGGCGACCATTCGCGCCGCCCCGGCGGTATCGGCGTGGATTTCCGCCTTCAGCCCGAGACGCCGGATCGTCTTGCGGCACTGGCCGAGCGCCATGATGTGGCTGTGAACGGTCTTGATCGTGTCGAGGCTCGCCCCGACCGGCGCCACCAGATAGTGGTGCAGCGGCAGGAAATACTCGCCGATGATATGCAGCTGCGACGTCGGCATCAGGTGATGGATGTCGGCCACCCGTCCGGCGATCGAGTTCTCGATCGGGATCATGCCCAGCGCCGCGGTCCCGTCCGCAACAGCCTGGAAAGCGTCCTCGAAGGTCGCACACGGGACCGCCTCGTGATCGGGATACACGTCGCGGCACGCCATGTGCGAATTGGCGCCGGGCTCGCCCTGGAACACGATCCGCCGGGGTCGGCTCGTCATCTCACAACATCCTGCAAAGTATGGGAAATCAGCGCCCTGCCGAGAGCAGCGCACGCGCCCGCTCAAGATCGGCCGGAGTATCGACACCGAGCGGAACGGTGTCAACGCGGGCCGCATCGATTCGCATTCCGGCCTCCAGCGCCCTCAGCTGCTCGAGCTTCTCGCGGGTCTCCAGCGGCGAGGGCGGCAGCCCCACGAAGCGCGACAGAGCGTCGCGCCGCCACGCATAGAGTCCGATGTGATGGTAGAGCGGTCCCGGCCCCCACGGCGCCGTGGCGCGGGTGAAGTAGAGGGCGCGCATCCGGCCGGGCGCCACCTCGGTGCCGATCAGCTTGACCACGTTCGGATTGTCGCGCTCCTCCTCACGCACGATCTCGGTACACAGCGTGCCGAGGTCCACTGCCGGGTCGGACATCAGCGCATAAGCGGCCCGGATGATCGCCGGATCGACCGTCGGCAGGTCACCCTGGACATTGACCACGACATCGACGTTTCCCGCGGCGTCGAGGCGGCCGAGCGCCTCGTCGATGCGGTCGGAACCCGAGGGATGGTCGGGCCGGGTCAGTACGGCGGACCCGCCGGCCGCGGTCACCGCGGCGGCGATCTCGGCACTGTCGGTGGCGACATGCACCGGACCGATCGCCGCTGCCGCCGCCCGTTCCATGACGTGCACGATCATCGGCTTGCCGCAGATGTCCGCAAGCGGCTTGCCCGGCAGCCGCTGCGAGGCCATGCGGGCGGGAATGAGGACGAGAGCCGGCATGCGAACCTTCCGTCGAGGCGGCGGAATTGCCGCGCCGGCTCCTTTATAGATGTTGCGTTTTTCCGGCAATTGCGAGTATCAGTTGCCCAGCTTTCCATACCCTCGCGCCCCCTCGAGGGGGCGCTCCCCGAGATGCAGAAGAGCCTGGAGCGGCCGGCGAATGGACAGTTTCGAATTCAACAAGTTCGCAGGGGCCATCCTGCTCACCCTGCTCGTGACCCTCGGGGTCAGCATCCTGGCCGAAGAGCTCTACACGGCGCACACCCCCGAGAAGCCCGGCTATGAGGTTGCCGTTGCAGAGGAAGAGGCCGGCGAGGCCGAAGCCGAGGCCGAGGAGGTCGTTCCGCTCGGCGTGCTGCTCGCCTCAGCCGACGTCCAGCGCGGCGAGGCTCAGGCCCGCAAGTGCGTCGCCTGCCACACCTTCGACGAGGGCGGTGCCAACAAGGTCGGCCCAAACCTGTGGGAGATTGTCGGCCGAACCATCGCATCGCATGAAGGCTTTTCCTATTCCGCCGCGATGCGGGAGCACGTGAACGCCGAAGGCAACACCTGGACCTACGAGAACCTGGACCACTTCCTCGCCAATCCGCGCGAGTTCATGCCGGGAACCGCGATGGCCTTCGCGGGGCTGCGCCGCGCCGACGAGCGGGCCGATCTGCTCGCCTACCTGCAGACGCTGTCCTCCAACCCGGTTCCGTTCCCCGCGGCCGACGACGCGGCAGGTTCGGGCGGGGCGCCGGCGGCAGCCGAGACCGCCGCGCCGCCCACGACCCAGTAGCCGGCGACCGCCCGAGGGGCGGATCGACCGTGGCGAAGGTGCGCCCGCCCGACGACGTCGCGGCGGGCGCTGTCGTTCCGGCGCCGGCTTCATCGGATTAAATTTCGGTCACTTGCGTGCTTCCCTTCGGAAAGTCGCTAGATTAAGGGCGAACTTCCAGACACGAGGGGCACGAGCCAGATGCCGACCATCATCCGCCGCGTGACCGCCGCACTGGCGATCGGACTGCTGACAGCGACCGCTGCGGTCGCGCAGGACGACGGCTGGAAGCACGGGCTGTCGCTGTTCGGCGAGGTGAAGTATCCGCCCGACTTCACCCATTTCGACTACGTCAATCCGGACGCGCCGAAGGGCGGCGTGTTCCGGCAGGCGACGGTCGGCACCTTCGACACGCTCAACCCGTTCAACCTGAAGGGCACTCCCGCGGCCGGCACCGGCCTTCTCTACGACACGCTGCTGTCGAACGCGCTGGACGAGCCGAGTTCCGAGTACGGGCTGATCGCCGAGGCGGTGAAGTACCCTGACGACTACTCGTCGGTCACCTACCGGCTCAACCCCAAGGCACGCTGGCACGACGGCCAGCCGATCACCGTCGATGACGTGATCTGGAGTCTCGACACCCTGAAGAGATCACATCCGTTCTTCAATGCCTACTACCGCAATATCGTTTCCGCCGAGGCGACGGGCGAACGGGAGGTGACATTCCGATTCGACCAGACCGGAAACCGCGAACTGCCGCAGATCACCGGCCAGCTCTACATCCTGCCGAAACACTACTGGGAAGGCACCGACGCCCAGGGTCGTCAGCGCGATTTCACCGCCTCGACACTGGAGCCGCCACTGGGGTCCGGCCCCTACCGGATCAAGGAGGTCCAGCCCGGACGCACCATCACCTACGAGCGCGTGCCCGACTACTGGGCGGCCGATCTGCCCGTCAATGCCGGCCAGCACAATTTCGACGAGATGCGGTTCGAGTACTTCCGCGACACGACGGTGGCGCTGGAGGCTTTCAAGGCCGACCAGTTCGATTTCCGTGTCGAGAACAGCGCCCGGCGCTGGGCGACGGGCTACGATTTCCCGGCGGCGCGGCGCGGCGACGTCATCCTGCAGACCTTCCGTACCGCCAACGCCGAGCCGATGCAGGCCTTCGCCTTCAACCTGCGGCGCCCGAAATTCCAGGATCCGCGGGTCCGCCAGGCCTTCAACTACGCCTTCGATTTCGAATGGCTCAACGCCAACATCTTCTACGGCCAGTACGAGCGCACCAACAGCTTCTTTGAGAACTCCGAGCTTGCCGCAACCGGGCTGCCGGAAGGACGTGAACTGGCTCTGCTCGAGGAGATCCGCGACATGGTGCCGCCGGAGGTGTTCACCACGGAATTCCGGAATCCGGTCGGCGGCGATCAGCGCAAGGTGCGCGAGAACCTGCGCATTGCGACGCAGCTCCTGCGCGAGGCAGGCTGGGAGATCCGTGACGGCCGGCTGGTCAACACCCAGACCGGAGAGCCGTTCGAGGTGGAGTTCCTGAATGACCAGCCCGATTCGGAGCGCATTCTTGCGCCCTACGTCCAGCAGCTCGCCCGACTCGGCATCCGCGCCACGATTCGCACGGTCGATACGTCGCAGTATCGCAACCGCGTCGACAATTTTGACTTCGACATCATCACAGCGGTGTTTCCCCAGTCCCTGTCGCCGGGCAACGAGCAGCGCGACTTCTGGGGTTCGGATGCCGCCGACGCGGTTGGGAGCCGCAACGTTATCGGCATCAAGAATCCGGCGGTGGATTTCCTGATCGACAAGATCGTCTTCGCCGAGGACCGCGAAAGCCTCGTCGCCGCGAGCCGCGCGCTCGACCGGGTGCTGCTGTGGAACCACTATGTGGTGCCACAATTCTACAGCCCCGACATCCGCACCGCCCGGTGGAACCGCTTCGGCCTGCCCGAGATCTCGCCGGACTACGGCTTCACCACCTCGACCTGGTGGTGGGATGCAGAGAAGGCCGCCAGCATCCGCCGGGGGTCCTGACTTGACGGGGACGCATCCGATGCTGTCCCGTCGTGACGTGCTGACGGCGGGTGCCGCCGTGTGCCTGTCGCCGCTGCTGCCGTGCCGGTCGACAGCCGCCACCGGACGGCGGCACGGCATGTCGGTGTTCGGAGACCTGAAGTACCCGGAGGGATTCACCGCCTTCGATTATGTCAATCCAGATGCGCCAAAGGGCGGTGTGCTGTCGCTGGTACCGTCGAGTTGGGCCTTCAATCAGAACCCGCAGACCTTCAACTCGCTCAATACGCTGATCCTGCGCGGCGATGCTCCGGTCGGCCTCGACATGATCTTCGACAGCCTGATGGTGCGTGCGCTCGACGAGCCGGACGCGATGTACGGTCTCGTGGCGGAAGGCGTCGAGATATCGGCGGACGGGAACACCTATCGCTTCCATCTGCGCCCCGAAGCGCGTTGGCACGACGGGACGGCGCTGACGGCAGAGGATGTCGCCTTCTCCCTGACGACACTTAAGGCACAGGGCCATCCGATCATCAGCCAGACCATCCGCGAGATGGAGGCGGCCGAGGCGGTCGGGGCCTCGGAGGTGGAGGTCCGCTTCTCCGGCCGGCAATCGCGCGATCTCGCCTTCACCGTGGCCGGCCTGCCGATCATCTCCAAGGCATACTACCAGAGCCGCCCGTTCGACGCGACGACCATGGAGCCGCCGCTGGCCTCGGGCCCCTACAAGGTCGGTCGCTTCGGCGCCGGACGATTCATCGAGTACGAGCGGGTCGAGGACTACTGGGCGGCAGATCTCCCGGTCGTGCGCGGCCAGCACAATTTCCGCATCATCCGCTTCGAGTTCTACCGCGACCGCGACGTCGCCTTCGAAGCGTTCAAGGCCGGCCAGTACCTGTTCCGGGAGGAGTTCACCGCGCGAACCTGGTCGACGGGATATGATTTCCCGGCGGTCGCCGACGGACGGGTGGTGCGGATCACGCTGCCCGACGACACCCCTTCGGGGGCCCAGGGGTGGTTCATCAATACCCGCCGGGCAAAGTTCGCCGATCCGCGGGTTCGCGAGGCGCTGATCTGCGCCTTCGATTTCGAGTGGACCAACCGCACGCTGTTCTTCGGCCTCTACAAGCGCACCCACAGCTTCTTCCAGAAATCGGACATGATGGCCGAGGGGCTTCCGGACGCAGCGGAGCTCGCCCTGCTGGAGCCGTGGCGCGGCGAAGTTCCCGACGAGGTGTTCGGCGAGCCGTATTCGCCGCCCGTCTCGGACGGATCGGGTCAGGACCGACGGCTGCTGCGCCAGGCGGCCTGGCTGCTGCGCGAGGCCGGATGGACCGTCGAGCAGGGCGTTCTGAGAAACGCCGACGGCGAGGTGATGCGCATCGAGTTCCTCGACCGGGATCCCTCGTTCGAGCGAATCGTCCAGCCCTATATACGCAATCTGCGCCTGCTCGGCATCGACGCCATTTCGCGCACCGTCGACCCGGCACAGTTCCAGAGCCGCATGAATTCCTTCGATTTCGATATCGTGCCGCAGCGCTATTCCCTGTCGCCGACGCCGGGCGAAGCCATCAAGCAGTTCTGGGCGAGCGCGATGGCCGAGGTCGAGGGCTCGCGCAACCTGTCCGGCATCCGCAGCCCGGCCATAGACGCGCTGACCGATGCGGTCATCAATGCGGGAACGCGCGCGGAAATGGTGACGGCCGCCCGCGCGCTGGACCGGGTCCTGAGGGCCGGTCGCTACTGGATCCCGCACTGGTACAAGGCCGAACACAATATCGCCTGCTGGAACATCTATGAACGGCCGGAGCAGAAGCCGACCTATGGGCTCGGCGTACTGCAGACCTGGTGGGTTGATGCCGAGCGCGCCCGGGCCCTGGGACTGGGAGACTGACGGATGGGCGCATACATCCTGCGACGCCTGTTGCTGATGATCCCGACGGTGTTCGGGATCATGCTGGTTTCCTTCGTCATCGTGCAGTTCGCGCCCGGCGGCCCGATCGAGCGCGTGATCGCCCAGCTGCAGGGCACGGATGTCGCGGCGACCGCCCGCATCGGCGGTGGCGCCGGCGGCGACATCGGCGGACCGGGCGCCGCCGCCGGAGCCGCCGACTCCGTCCAGTCGACCTATCGCGGCGCCCAGGGTCTCGATCCGGAGTTCATCCGCCAGCTCGAGCGCCAGTACGGCTTCGACAAGCCGGCCTACGAGCGCTTCGGCATGATGCTGTGGAACTACATCCGGTTCGACTTCGGCCAGAGCTACTTCCGCGACATCTCGGTCATCGACCTGATCATCGAGAAGCTGCCGGTGTCGATCTCGCTCGGCCTGTGGATGACGCTGATCTCATACGTGGTCTCGATCCCGCTGGGCATCAGCAAGGCGGTGCGCGACGGCAGCCGATTCGACACATGGACCAGTGCCATCGTCATCATCGGTTACGCCATCCCCGGCTTCCTGTTCGCGGTCCTGCTCATCGTCCTGTTCGCGGGCGGCAGCTTCCTCGACTGGTTCCCGCTGCGCGGTCTGGTCTCCGACAACTGGCACCAGCTGCCCTGGTACTCGAAGATCCTCGACTATCTCTGGCACATGACCCTGCCAATCATCGCCATGTCGCTCGGCGCCTTCGCCACCACGACGCTGCTGACCAAGAACTCGTTTCTGGACGAGATCCGCAAGCAGTACGTCCAGACCGCGCGGATGAAGGGACTCACCGAGCGGCAGGTGCTCTACGGGCACGTGTTCCGCAATGCCATGCTGATCATCATCGCCGGATTCCCCGGGGCATTCATCTCGGCCTTCTTCGCCGGCTCGCTCCTGATCGAGACGATCTTCTCGCTCGACGGGCTCGGGCTCCTGTCCTTCGAATCGATCGTCAACCGCGACTATCCCGTGGTGTTCGCGACCCTCTACATCTTCTCGCTGATGGGGTTGCTCGTGAACCTCATCTCCGACCTGACCTACACCTGGGTCGATCCGCGCATCGACTTCGAGACGCGGGAGGTGTGAGCGGTGGAGAAGGCCGTCACCGAGACCCTGCCGCGCGACGAGACGCCGGCCGCGCCGCCTCCGGCACCCGAGCCGCCCTACAGCCGATTCGCGCTGTCGCCGATCAACCGCCGGAGGCTCGAGAACTTCAAGGCGCACCGGCGCGGCTACTGGGCGTTCTGGGTGTTCCTTACGCTGTTCGGGCTCAGCCTGTTCGCCGAGTTTCTCGCCAACGACAAGCCGATCCTGATCCGCTACGACGGCAGCTACTACACGCCGATCTTCACCTTCTATCCGGAGACAGCCTTCGGCGGCGACTTCGAGACGGAGGCCGATTACCGCGATCCCTTTGTCCAGGATCTGATCCGGGAGGGCGGCGGCTGGATCCTGTGGCCGCCGATACGCTACTCGTATCGGACCGTGGACAACGAGATCCCGGTGCCGGCACCGGCACCGCCGTTCTGGCTGATGAGCCTGGAGGAACGTTGCGCCGGCTATCCCGACGGGGTCAACGACGTCAACTGCACGCTCGGCAACTGGCACTGGCTCGGCACCGACGACCAGGCCCGCGACGTGGTCGCCCGCACCATCTACGGCTTCCGCATCTCGGTGCTGTTCGGGCTGATACTGACCGTGATCTCCTCCATAATCGGCGTCACCGCCGGCGCGGTCCAGGGCTATTTCGGCGGATGGACCGACCTCATCTTCCAGAGGTTCCTGGAAATCTGGACGTCGATCCCCTCGCTCTACCTGCTGATCATCATTGCAGCGGTGATCGAACCGAGCTTCTGGATCCTGCTCGGCATCCTCCTGCTGTTCTCCTGGGTGGCGCTCGTCGGAGTGGTACGGGCGGAATTCCTGCGCGGACGCAATTTCGAGTACATCGCCGCAGCACGCGCACTCGGCGTGCGCGATACCACCATCATGTTCCGTCACCTGCTGCCCAATGCGATGGTGGCGACGCTGACCTTCATGCCGTTCATCCTGAACGGCTCGATCACGACGCTGACCTCCCTCGACTTCCTCGGCTTCGGTCTGCCACCGGGTTCGCCGTCGCTCGGCGAACTGCTCGCACAAGGCAAGTCGAACCTGCAGGCGCCGTGGCTCGGGCTGACCGGTTTCTTCGTCATCGCCATCATGCTCAGCCTGCTGATCTTCGTCGGGGAAGCCGTGCGTGACGCCTTCGACCCCAGGAAGACGTTCAGATGAGGGGCACTCCATGACCACGCCTCCCCTCCTCTGCGTCCGCAACCTCGCCGTCGACTTCCGCCAGGCCGGCAAGGTGACCCATGCGGTGCGCGGGGTATCGTTCGATATCGCCCGCGGCGAGACGCTGGCGATCGTCGGCGAATCGGGGTCGGGCAAGTCGGTGACGGCGCTGTCGATCCTGAAGCTGCTGCCCTACCCGGCCGCCGAGCATCCTTCGGGCCAGATCCTGTTCAATGGCAGGAACCTGCTCGACGAGGACGACCGCGATCTGCGGCGCGTGCGCGGCAACGACATCACGATGGTGTTTCAGGAGCCGATGACCTCGCTCAATCCGCTGCACACCGTCGAGCGGCAGATCGGCGAGATCCTGAAGATCCATCAGGGGCTGTCCGACACGGCCACCCGCAAGCGGGTCATCGAACTGCTGACCCAAGTCGGCATTCCCGATCCCGAAACCCGGCTGCAGAGCTATCCGCATCAGCTCTCCGGCGGTCAGCGCCAGCGGGTGATGATCGCCATGGCGCTCGCCAATGATCCGGATCTGCTGATCGCCGACGAGCCGACAACAGCGCTCGACGTGACGGTGCAGGCGCAGATCCTCAAGCTCCTGAAGGAGCTGCAGCGGCGTCACGGGATGGCAATCCTGCTGATCACCCACGATCTCGGTATCGTCCGCAAGGTTGCCGACCGGGTGTGCGTCATGACCAACGGGGAAATCGTCGAGCAGGGGCCGACCGAGCGCATCTTCACCGATCCGCAGCATCCCTACACACGGCATCTGCTCGCCGCCGAGCCGAAGGGCGAGCCGCCCGAGTCGGACCCTTCCGCGCCGGTGATCATGGCGGGCGACGACATCAAGGTGTGGTTCCCGATCAAGCGCGGCCTGTTCCGCCGGGTGGTCGGCCATATCAAGGCGGTCGACGGCATCGACGTCAGGGTGCGCGAGGGGCAGACGCTCGGCATCGTCGGCGAGTCCGGTTCCGGCAAGACGACGCTCGGCCTCGCCCTGCTCAGGATGATCGCCAGCGAGGGCCGCATCGTCTGCCTCGGCCAGGAAATCGATCGCTATTCCTTTGCCCGCATGCGCAAGCTGCGCGACCGCATGCAGATCGTCTTCCAGGATCCCTACGGCTCGCTCAGCCCACGCATGTCGATTGCCGACATCGTTGGCGAAGGGCTGAAGGTGCACGCGCCGGAACTGTCCTACCGCCAACGCCGACAGCGCGTGGCCGAGGCGCTCGCCGACGTCGGGCTCGATGCCGCGACGATGGACCGATATCCACACGAGTTCTCCGGCGGCCAGCGCCAGCGCATCGCGATCGCCCGGGCGCTGGTGCTCAAGCCGAAGTTCGTCATGCTGGACGAGCCGACCAGTGCGCTCGACATGAGCGTGCAGGCGCAGATCGTCGACCTCCTGCGCGATCTGCAGAGGCGCTACGGGCTGGCCTATCTGTTCATCAGCCACGACCTCAAGGTCGTACGGGCGCTGGCCAACGACGTGATCGTCCTGCGTGCCGGCAAGGTTGTGGAGACGGGACCGGCCCGCCAGATCTTCGAATCCCCGCAAACCGACTACACGAAGGCCTTGATGGCGGCAGCGTTCGACATCGAGGCGGCGCCGGAGGGAGTGGTGGCGCAGTAGCCAGGCCTCGCCGCGGCGCCGGCTCCGACCTGGCCCGGCGCCGATTTGCCCCCTGGAACGGGAAGGTGCAACAGAGCGCGTTCGACGATGCCGTACAGCCGGGACTTCACCACGATCCGCACCACGCAACCGGACCTTCCGCAATGAGCCTGCTTCTGGCGATACAGGGCTGGGACCGCAGCGCCTGGGCCGACCGGCTTCGTCGGCTCGCGCCGGATCGGACGATCCGGGTGTGGCCTGACGACGAGGATCTCGCGGGTATCCGGTATGCGCTGTGCTGGAAGCCGCCTGAAGGGCTGCTGGCGCGGCTTCCCGATCTCGAGGTGATCTTCTCGCTGGGTGCTGGAGTCGACGCGCTGCTCGGCGATCCCGAGCTGCCGGGCAAACCGCTGGTCCGGATCGTCGATCCCGACCTGACCGGGCGAATGACGGAATGGGTGGTGCTGCAGGTGCTGATGCATCATCGCATGCAGCGTCGCTACGACGAAAGCCAGCGCGCCAAGCAATGGGCGCCGCTCGATCAGCCACCGGCGGCCGCGGTCGGTGTCGGGATTATGGGTCTCGGCGTGCTGGGCCGGGCCGCGGCAAAGGCGCTGCGCAGCCTTGGATTCAAGGTCTCCGGCTGGAGCGCTTCGCCCAAGGAGATTCCGGATATCGCCTGCTTCCACGGCACCGACGGCCTCGTGCCATTCCTGGCGGAGACGGACATCCTGGTGGTGTTGTTGCCGCTGACACCGGACACCGAAGCGATGATCGACTACGGACTGCTGTCCGGCCTGCGGCGGACCAATCACATGGGCGGCGCGGTGCTGATCAACGCCGGACGCGGCCGCCTCCAGGTCGAGGAGGACATCCTGCGCGCGCTCGCAGATGGCATTCTCGCCGCCGCTTCGCTCGATGTCTTTGCGGAGGAGCCGTTGCCGCCATCGAGCCCGTTCTGGACTCACCAGAAGGTCACGGTCACGCCGCATGTCGCCGCCGACAGCGATCCGGACACGATCTGCCGTGAGATCCTTCGTCAGATCGCCAACTACGAAGCGGGTCGGCCGCTCGAAAACGTCGTCGACCGCCGGCGCGGCTACTGAGCGCCCGACCAGCTGCGGTTACCGGGGGCGCCCGACCGAAGTCACCGCCGAACCGGCCTTGCCGATGCGGGCGACCGCTGCGGCAGCCGGCTCGATCACCGTTTCCATGTGGTGGCCGCTGGCATGGACGATCGTGCCGTCGCCGCGTGCGATCGCGACATGGCCCTTCCAGAAGATCAGATCGCCACGGGCGAGCGCATCCAAGTCGAATGCTTCCGTCGGGAGACCGAATGCGGCTTCCTGCATGTCGGAATCGCGCGGGCAGGCAATGCCGGCGGCGACCAGCGCAACCTGCACGAGGGCCGAGCAGTCGAGACCGATCGAGGTACGGCCGCCCCACAGATAGGGCGTCCCGACGAATCGGTCGGCGACCGCAACCCAATCCGCCATCCGCTCCGCAACTGGCGCGAGATGGCCGGCCCAGATGAATCCGTCCTCGGTTCTGGCGAACGGCCCCTCGATATCCAGAACGGCGACGAGAGCATTCGTCGACAGCAGCATCGCCGGCGGCAGCTTGATGCTGGGCCCGGGATAGACGAATGTCCTCAGCCGCGCGACCCGATGCGTCGCCGGCGCACCCGGCCGAGTGAGCGCCTCCGTCGGGCACCAGCCGACATAGCCGTCGCCGTCGAGCTGCACCCAGGCCCAGCCCTCCGCCGTTTCCTCGAAAATGCGCACGCTCTCGCCGTACAGCGCCTCGGTGTCGAGCGGCGCGTCGGGCCTCGGCTCGCGGCGCAGCGGCGCGGCGGCCACCCTCACCCGTCCCGGGGTTCCGACGACGAATCGCGCGGCTTCGACCTGCCCCTTGAGCGCCGCATCGGCCAGATCGGCGCGCCAGGCATGGAGGCGCCGGTCGAGCGACCGCATCAGCCGATCTCCGCCGCCGTGCCGGAGATCAGCCCGGCCAGCGACTCCAGAAAGAGCGCGCCCTCGACGGTACGCTGGATGACGACATTGCGCCGGTCGGTCTCGTCGCGCCGTCGCGCGACGAGACCCCGTGCCCCCATCGTGTCGAGCGCGCGGGTGATGACCGGCTTGGTCACGCCCAGGGTCTGCGCAAGGCCGCGCACCGTATGCGGCGGCGGGGTGAGATAGATCGTCGTCAGGATCGCCATCTGCCGGGCCGACAGGTCGTCCTCGCCTCTCCGGACGAGGGCGAGCGCCACCTTATGCCACAGTTCGAGCGCCTGCGCGGGTCTGATCTGGATCGACATGGCCGGATGCTAGCCGACGGTCCGTTTCGCAACCGTTATGACGGTGCGCCGCAGCGCACCGATCGCGCCCAGACATCCGCGCGGTTCTGCCGTCATATACCGCCTGTTAACGGACGGTCCGGGCTGAAGCCCGGCTGCGGCGGCGAATCGCTACAGAACAAAATAAGCAAATAACGAGAACATTTAAGAAACTTCCGGATGTCGATGGCTCGGGAGGCATGATGCGGACCGTAGCCCAGGTGCTCGCGGAACGGAGCAGCGTCCGGCCGGGCGAATCAGCCCGCGCGACGCGGCCGGATCCGGCGCGGCGGATGCGGCGCGCGGCCCCGATCCGAGCAGATGCATCTGGCCAGGGGCTCAGGCCGCTTGCGCCAACGACCGTTCACCGATCGTTAGCGATTGGCTCCGGACGGATTCGGCCCCGATCGTCGAATCGGGGCCGACTCGCTAGGAACATATCCTGTATCAAACAGGAACATATGCGGAACTACCGAAGTTCGCCCCCCGTGGCCTTGCGCACGGCGTCGATGATCCGCCTCGCCACCGCATCGATCTCCTCGTCGGTGAGCGTCTTGTCGCGCGGCTGCAACGTCACTTCGATCGCGATCGACTTGCGGCCTTCGCCAAGACTGCTGCCGGTGAATACATCGAACACCGAGACATCGGAGATCAGGCTCTTGTCCGCCCCGCGCGCGGCACGGACGAGATCGCCGGCATTGACGTCTTCGGCCACAACAAAGGCGAAGTCGCGCCGGACCGGCATCAGGTCTGACGCCTCCAGCGGCGGCTTTGCCCGCGTCGGGCGGGCCTTCGGCGCCGGCAATGCGTCGAGCAACACCTCGAAGCCGACCAGCGGTCCCTCGACATCCAGCGCCTCGAGCGTTGCGGGATGAATCTCGCCGAACCGGGCGAGCACCGTCTTCGGACCGAGCATGATCCGTCCCGACCGACCGGGATGATACCAGTTGCCGCCGCCGGGCTGGACCTGCACGGAGGCGACCGGCGCGCCGAGCGCGGCCAGCACGGCCATCGCGTCGGACTTGGCGTCGAAGGCATCGACCGGTCCGGCAGCGCCCGACCAGTGCCGGCCTGAGCGCTCGACGCGAGCCGTTCCCCGCCGTACGCCCGCCGCGATCTCGTGCTGGTCGCCCGGCCGTGTGCCGAGATAGGTCGCGCCGACCTCGAACAGCGCGGAGTCGGCGAAGCCCCGGTCGGCGTTTCTCTGCGCGGCGGTGATCAGGCCGGGCAGCAGGCTCGGGCGCATGTCGCTCATTTCGGAGGAGATCGGATTCGACAGCGCCAGTTCGGGCGCGCCGCCGCCGAAGGCCTCGGCATGCGGCTTCGGAATGAACGACCACGTCACGGCCTCGACCAGGCCGCGAGCAGCCAGCGTGCGGCGCGCGAGGCGAGCCCGGTTCTGGCGCAGCGTCAGCACGGGCTTCGGCACGCCTGCCGGGCGCGGCAGCGGGACGGTCGGAACCCGGTCGACGCCGACGATTCGCGTCACCTCCTCGACGAGGTCGGCCGCCTCGTGAACATCCGGACGCCAGGTCGGCGGAGCCACCTTCACGGTGCCGACATCGGGCTCCCCGGCGACCCAGAAGCCGAGCCTCGTCAGGATCGAACGGATCTCGACGAAGGACAGGTCGAGCCCGGTCAGCCGCTTCACCTCGCCCGGATCGAAATCGATGACGTGTGAACGATCGGGAATGTCGCCGGCGAGCAGGATGTCACTCGCCTCGCCCCCGCACATCTGAAGGACGAGTGCCGTCGCCATCTCCAGCCCCGGCAAGGTGAAGGCGGGATCGACGCCCCGCTCGAATCGGTAGCGGGCATCGGACTGTATACCGAGCGCGCGACCGGTGCGGGCAATGTTGGCCGGATCCCACAGCGCCGATTCGATCAGCACATCCGTCGTCGTCTCATCACAGCCCGAATGCTCGCCCCCCATGATGCCGCCGATCGATTCCGGCCCGGTCTCGTCGGCGATCACCACCATCGAGGGGTCGAATCGATAGGTCCGCCCGTCGAGCGCCAGCAGTTCCTCGCCCGCGCGGGCGCGCCGCACCACGATGCCGCCCTTAACCTTGGCTGCATCGAAAACGTGCAGCGGGCGATTGCGGTCATAGGTCAGGTAGTTGGTGATATCGACGAGCGCATTGATCGGGCGCAGCCCGATCGCCTTGAGGCGACGCTGCAGCCATTCCGGCGACGGCCCGTTGCGCACCCCGCGCACGAGACGCAGCGCAAAGGCCGGACACAGATGTGCCTCCTCGGCAGGGAAATCGAGCCTGACCGCCACCGGGCACGGAAACCGGCCGGGAACCCGCTTCGGCTCCTTCGTGATCACCGTCCCCATATCGGCGGCGGCGAGATCGCGGGCGATGCCGGCAACGCCCAGCGCGTCCGGCCGGTTGGGCGTCACCGCGATCTCGATGATCGGATCGTCGAGCCCCATCGCTTCGGCGAGCGGCGTTCCAACCGGCGTGTCGGGCGGCAGGTCGATGATGCCGTCATGTTCGTCGGACAGCCCCATCTCCCGCTCCGAGACGAGCATGCCATTCGACTCGACGCCGCGGATCTTCGTGGGCTTCAGGTCGATGCCGGTGCCGGGAATGTGGGTCCCCGCGGGGGCAAACACGCCCTTCATTCCGCTGCGCGCGTTCGGCGCGCCGCAGACCACCTGCACCTGTTCGGTACCGGTGTCGACAATGCAGACGCGCAGCTTGTCGGCGTTCGGATGCGGCACGGCGGATACCACATGCGCGACCCTGAACGGGGCGAGCGCCGCGGCCGGATCCTCGATCCCTTCGACCTCGAGCCCGATCAGGCTGAGCTTGTCGGCGATCTCGGCGAGCGAGGCATCGGTGTCGAGATGCTCCTTGAGCCAGTTGAGGGTGAATTTCATCGGCTCAGCCCTCCGGCGAGGCTCGGCACATCGAGAGCGGCGAAGCCGTAGTGCTTCAGCCATCTCAGATCGGCCGAGAAGAAGGCCCGCAGGTCCGGCAGGCCGTATTTTAGCATGGCGATGCGGTCGATCCCCATGCCCCAGGCGAAGCCCTGGAAGCGCGCCGGATCGAGGCCGCAGTGGCGCAGCACGTTGGGATGCACCATGCCGCACCCGAGGATCTCGAGCCAGTCGCTGCCCTCGCCGATCTTCAGCTCCTTGCCCGAGCGGTCGCAGTTGATATCGACCTCCATCGACGGCTCGGTGAAGGGGAAATGCGAGGCGCGGAAGCGCATCTTGACGTCGTCGATCTCGAAGAACGCCTTGCAGAATTCCTCCAGCACCCACTTCAGGTGGCCGAGATGAGCACTCTCGTCGATCACCAGCCCCTCGACCTGGTGGAACATCGGCGTATGGGTCTGGTCGTAGTCGCAGCGATAGACCCGGCCCGGAACGATGATCCGGATCGGTGGCTGCTGGCTCATCATCGTGCGGATCTGCACCGGACTTGTATGGGTCCTGAGCAGCATGCGCGATCCGTCGGGAGCTTCCGGGAAATAGAAGGTGTCCATCTCCTGCCGGGCCGGATGGTCGGCGGGAATGTTGAGCGCCGTGAAGTTGTGGAAATCGTCCTCGATGTGCGGGCCTTCCGCGATCGAAAAGCCCATGTCGGCGAAGATCGCGGTAAGTTCGTCCATCACCTGACTGACCGGATGGATGCGACCGGCCTCCAGCGCACTCTCGCGCACGGGGAGTGTCACATCGACCCTTTCGGTCTTCAGTCTGCGCTCCAGTTCAGCCGCCTTGAGCGCGGCGCGACGAACGGCGATGGCCTCGCCGACACGATCCTTCAGTCCGTTGATCGCCGGTCCCATCACCCGGCGTTCGTCCGGCGACATCGAGCCGAGACTCTTGAGCAGCTCGCTCACCGAGCCCTTCCTGCCGAGCGCGGCAATGCGCACGGCCTCGAGCGCCGCCTCGTCGACGGCGCCGGCGACCTGTCGCAGAATTTCCGATTCAAGCCGCGCGATGTCGGCCATCACGTCGTCTCCCGTCTTCTCTCAGTTGTCGAGGAAGCGGGCCCGGAGCGTGGACTGCCTGTTCCGGACCCCGAATCCGCCCGGCGCCTTGCCAGCGTCGGGCGGTCGGCCCCGAAAAGGCCTGGAGGCTAGTTCAGGCGAGCGCGGCGCGCGCCTGGTCGACGAGCGCCTTGAAGGCCGCCGGTTCGCGCACGGCGATGTCGGCGAGCACCTTGCGGTCGACCTCGACCCCGGCCTTTCCGAGGCCGTCGATAAATCGTCCGTAGGTGAGACCATTCTCGCGGGCAGCGGCATTGATCCGCTGGATCCAGAGCGCCCGGAAGGTGCGCTTCCTGACCTTCCGGTCGCGGTAGGCGTATTCGCCGGCCTTGTCCACCGCCTGCTTGGCGACGCGAATCGTGTTCTTGCGACGGCCGTAGTAGCCCTTCGCCTGCTTGATGACCTTGCGGTGACGGGCGTGAGCGGTCACGCCCCGCTTTACACGAGCCATTGGGGGCCTCCGTCAGACCGTCGCCGTGGGGGTGGAAGCCGCCTTGCGGCGCTTGCGACGATGATAGGGCATGTACTGGCGCACGATGCCGGCATCCGATTCGTCGAGCACCATGGTGCCGCGGGCATTGCGCACGAACTTGGCGGTTCGCTTGATCATGCCGTGGCGCTTGCCGGCCTGTGCGACCTTGATCTTGCCGGTGCCGGTCAGCTTGAATCGCTTCTTGGCGCCGCTCTTGGTCTTCTGCTTGGGCATTTTGCTCGTCTCCTTGGTCTGGGACGCGAACATCGGCCGCGACGCCCTCAAGCGCCCCGCCCGATTCGATCTGTCCGAATGAGCATCCTCGACCGCCACGGCATGCCCATGTCGCCGGGCGATCCTTCCAACAGCGGCCTTATAGCCGCCGGCACCCGGGAACGCAATGCAGACGCGCGCGTCGGGCGCAGACATGCCTGGGTCGCAATGGCGCCGGCCCTATATCGGGTATGATACACCGATCTTGGCGGTGGGACGGACAGCGGTGCTCGACAGGATCGCAGCAGCGGTCGAGGGGTCGCGACGGCTTCTCTGGCGCATCGCCGGGGGCTTGGCGCTCGCTCTGGCGCTCGCCGGTATCGTGCTGCCGCTGGTGCCGACGACGCCGTTCCTGCTGCTGGCGGCGTGGTGCTTGGCGCGTGGTTCACGGCGCTGGCACGACTGGCTGATCAGCCATCCGCGCTTCGGCCCGCCGATCCGGCAGTGGAGCGACCACCGCGCCATCTCGCGCACCGGCAAGATGCTCGCGGGCGTCGGGATGCCGGGGGCGGTGGCGGTGACGGCCGCCTTCGGCGCAACCGCCGATATCCTGCTGATCCAGGCGGGAGTGATGGGGCTGGTGGCGCTGTTCATCTTCACCCGCCCCTCGCCTCCCGGGGCGTGAGCCGCACGGCCGCGCCGTCAGGGCAGCAGCAGGTGGACCGGCAGGATACCGTTCATATGGAGGTGCTCGATCGCCTCGACGAACGGGATTGCCAGGAAGAACAGTGCGCCGTCGCGGACGGAAGCAAGCACCAGGCGCGGGCTCGCCTCGACGGTCGCGACATCCCTCCATTCCGACAGACGCGGCCAGAAGCGCGGAACGCGGGCGCAGTACTCGGCATAGGCCCGCCCGAACCGCTCGCTCAGGAACTGCTCCTCGCGGCTGACGACCACGGCGAACACCGCATAGCAAGCCACCGCCAGCAGCAGCGTGGAGACGACGCTGCCGGCCGCGGCCCCGACGCCGGCGGCACCGATGATCGAGAAGACGTAGAGCGGGTTGCGCGATACCGAATAAGGCCCGACCTGAACGAGCTCAGCCTTCTTGCGGCCGCCGATGTAAAGCGTGCACCAGGCACGGCCGAGCACGCAGACGAGCAGCAGGCCGATGCCGAAATACTCGATGGCTTCGTGGGTGAAACCGCCGGGGCGCCACATCGAATCCGTGAACAGGAAGCCGACAACCGCCGCCACGGCCAGGGCGCGCAGCACCCATTTGCGGCGCCGCTGGACATCCTGCAGCCAGGAGCCCGACAGGCGGGCCGTGATGTGCTCGCTGATCATACCCGGTACCGAGCCTCGGACGTGTGGCGGAATGCGGACGCGGCGGCGCGGCAGATCACCGCGGCGCCAGCACCATGATCATCTGTCGGCCCTCGAGCTTGGGCTCGGCCTCGACCTTGGCGACCTCGTCGAGCTCGCCCCTGACCCGATCGAGCAGTTTCATGCCGAGATCCTGATGGGCCATCTCGCGGCCACGGAAGCGCAGGGTCACCTTGACCTTGTCGCCTTCCTCGAAGAAGCGCCGGATCGCCCGCATCTTCACGTCATAGTCATGCGTGTCGATGTTCGGACGCATCTTGATCTCCTTGATCTCGATGGTCTTCTGCTTCTTGCGGGCCTCGGCGGCCTTCTTCTGCGCCTGGTACTTGTACTTTCCGAAGTCCAGGATCTTCACCACCGGCGGCGTCGAATTCGGCGCGATCTCGACAAGATCGAGCCCGGCCGCCTCCGCCATGGCGATGGCCTCGGCGAGGCTTACGATGCCGCGGTTGTCTCCGGTCTCCAGGATGAGCTGGACTTGGGGGGAATCGATCTCCCGATTGACGCGCGGTCCATCCTTCTGGACCTGCTGCGATTTCATTGGACGGCGTGCGATCGCTCAGTCTCCCTTGAATCGGCCCGCCTTCCGACGCTGCCGCGGCGTAACACGACAGCCTCCGCCAGGGCGGGCCCTGCGAAGTGACGCGCTTATAGGATCGGGAAGAAGGCCCGGCAAGTCAATCGTGCGCTGCCGAACTGGTGTTCAAGCCGCGTTCGCGCGTCGCAGCAGTCGGCGATACAGGGCAAGCGTCGCGCCGGTCATGGCCTCCAGTCCGAAACCGCGGGCGTGGGCGCGCGCGCGGGCACCGAGCGCCGCACGCGCCTCCGGCCCGAGCGCCAGCGCTTCCTCGACCGCTGCCGCCAGGGCCACCGCATCGCCCGGCCGGACGCGCCATCCGGTGCGCTGGCCGGGGGCACAGTCCGGGGGTGCCAGCACGGTCTCGGGAGTCGCCCCGATGTCGCTGACCACCACCGGACGCCCTGCCGCCTGCGCCTCGACCGCCGTGCGTCCGAAGGCCTCCGGTTCGGTGGAGGGGACCACGACGACATCGGCGGCCATGTTGGCGGCGGGCATGTCGCTGCAGTGTCCAACGACGTGCACCCGGCCGACAAGCCCGCGCGCGGCGATTCGCGCCTCGAGGCCGGCGAGATAGGCGGTGCGCCCCTGCGCGTCGCCGGCAAGCACGTAATCGACGTCGGCGACACCGCGGTCCGCCAGAAGGGCCGCCGCGTCGATCAGCACCTCCTGGCCCTTCCAGCCGGTGAGCCGGGCCGGCAGCAGAACGATCCGCCGCCCAGGCGCGATGCCCCAGGCAGAGCGCAGCGCGGCGATTCGCGCGGGGTCGATCGCGGCCGGATCGAACCGGTCCAGATCGGTGCCGCGATAGATCACCTCGATGCGGCCCTCAGCGCGCGGATACTGCTGCTCGATCCGCCGGGCGGTGAAGCGGGAGTTGGCGATCACCGCGTCACCGCGCACCATGACGGAATTGTACCAGGTCTTCAGAGGTCCGCCCGGCTTGTAGGCGCCGTGATAGGTGGTGAGGAACGGCACGCCGGCCCGGCGCGCCGCCATCAGCCCGCTCCAGGCCGGCGCGCGGCTGCGGGCATGAACGATGTCGACGCGCTCCGCTGCGATCAGCCGCCGGATGCGCTCGGCATTCCAGACGATGCGACCCGGGTTCTTGGTCGCAGCCGGGAACTGCAACCATTCGGCTCCAGCCTCGCGCAGCTCGCCCACCAGGCGGCCGCCGGTGGTGGCGACAAGTGCCCGGCCGCCGGCCGCAACAAGCGCCGCGGCGATGTCGACCGCGGTGCGTTCGGCGCCGCCCGCCTCCAGCGACGGGACCAGTTGCAGCACCGTGATGCCGTGCATGTCGGGAAAGGGTTTCGCGCGACTGTCCATGCGACTACCGTTAGCCCATCGGGATCGGGGAGACGATAGGGTGTCGGACGCAGAGTCGTTCCAGATCGACATCGGCGAGGGTGAGGCGGCGCGGCAGATTGCCGTGTTGCGCCGCGCCGGCACGGCGCCACCACTGGTCTGGCTCGGCGGTTTCCGCTCGGACATGACGGGCACCAAGGCCGCGGCGCTGGATGCCTGGGCGGCCCGGCACGGCCGCTCGATGATCCGGTTCGACTATTCCGGGCACGGACAGTCGGGCGGGGACTTCCTCGAGGGGACGATCAGCCGCTGGCTCGCCGAATCGCATGCGGTCGTCGATGCCTTCTGCAAGGCTCCTCCCGTGCTGATCGGCTCCAGCATGGGTGGCTGCCTTGCCATGCTGATGGCGCTCGGGCGGTTCGCGGCCGGCACGCCACTCGCCGGGCTCGTGCTGATCGCGCCGGCCGTCGACATGACCGAGCGGCTGATGTGGGAACAGTTCGACGAGGCGACCCGCAGCGAGATCCTCGAGAAGGGTGTCTGGACGCGCCCGTCCGCGTACGATCCTGAGGGCTATCCGATCACCCGGGGGCTGATCGAGGACGGCCGCAACTATCTGATCATGGACCGCGCCACGCTGCAGGTGGGCTGTCCGGTCCATATCCTGCATGGCCGCGAGGACCCGGACGTGCCGCTGTCGCTGTCACTCGAACTGGTCTCGCGCCTTGCCCATGATGACGTGACGCTGACCATCGTGCATGACGGCGATCACCGGCTGTCGCGCGAGGAGGACATTGCGCTGCTGCTCAGGGTGGTCGGCGGCATGGTCGAAGAGGTGGGCTGAGGCGGCATCAATCGCCGCCGGGATCCCGACCCTCGCCCGCCTCGAACAGCGCGTCGATGCCCGACCTGTAGTCGGGATAGGCGAGCCGCACGCCAAGCTCCTCCTTTATCCGGGCATTGGAGGCACGGCGGTTGGAGGAGTAGAAGCTGCGTGCCATCGGCGTCATCTCGGCCGCCTCGAACGGCACCTCCGGCGGGGGCTCGATGCCAAGCCTGGCAGCCGCATAGGTTATGACGTCCTGCGGCGGCGCCGGCAGATCGTCGGCGAGGTTGTAGATTCCGCCGGCGCGGGGCCGCGCCATCGAGGCCTCGAGCACCTTGGCGATGTCCTCGACATGGATGCGGTTGAACACCTGCCCCGGCTTGACGATGCGCCGCGCAGTGCCGTTGGCCAGCGACACCAGCGCATTGCGCCCGGGTCCGTAGATGCCGGCAATGCGGAACAGCATCACCGGGATGCCGGTCTCGCTGCCGAAGGCGAGCCAGTCGGTTTCGGCCTCGACCCGCCTCGCGTTGCGCGGGCTCACCGGATCGGTCTCGTCCTCCTCGGTGATCCATCCTCCATCGCGGTTGCCATAGACGCCGATCGTCGAGAGATATCCGAGCCACCGGACCACGCCCGCCTGACGCGCGAGATCGGCCCGGTGGAACCGAAGAACCGGATCGCCCGCCTCGCCCGGAGGGATCGACACCACCACATGGTCGGCTCCCGCAAGCGCGGCGGCGACCCCGGAACCCGGTCCGGTGCCGTCGAACGTCACCGCCTCGATACCTTCGGCCGCAAGCGCGGCCGCCTTGTCCGCGCCACGCACTGTCCCGGCGATCGTCCAGCCACGCGAGGCGAGACGCCGTGCCAGCGTCAGCGCCGAGTACCCCAGACCGAAGACGAACAGCTTGCTCATGAGGCACATTTGGAGCGGGATTCCGCGCCGGCGGTCAAGCCGCGACGCCATTCCGCGCGGACATCGGGATCGCCTTCCGCAGCGCCATGGCGAGCCGCAAGCGCCGCGAACTGCCCGGTTTCCGCGAGCCTCGACAGCGCCCAGACGGCTGCCCCACGCACCAGTGCCGCCGCGTCGTCGAGACGCTCGATCAGACATGCGGTCAGCGCCGGATCGCCGCTGTTGCCGATCGCGATCATGACGTTGCGGACAAAGCGATCGCGGCCGATGCGCTTGACCGGCGACTTGCGGAACAGGCTGCGGAAGGCGGCATCATCGAGCCTGGCGAGCTCGGCGAGCGACGGCAGGTCTAGCTCTGCCCGGGCGGCCAGCCGGGCCTCGCGGCCCGCCTGCGCGAACTTGTTCCAGGGACACACCGCCAGGCAATCGTCGCAGCCATAGATGCGGTTGCCTATGGCGGGCCGGAGCGGGTGCGGGATCGCACCCTTGAGCTCGATGGTGAGGTAGGAGATGCAGCGGCGCGCATCGAGACGATAGGGGGCGGGAAAGGCATCCGTCGGGCAGATGTCGAGGCACGCCCGGCACGACCCGCAGTGGTCCCGCTCCGGTCCATCGCGTGGCAGCTCGGCCGTGGTGAAGATCGCGCCAAGGAACAGCCAGGAGCCGAACCGTCGCGAAACGAGATTGGTGTGCTTGCCCTGCCAGCCGATGCCGGCGGCCTCGGCCAGCGGCTTTTCCATCACCGGCGCGGTGTCGACGAACACCTTGACCTCGGCGCCCGCCCGCGCCGCGAAGGCGCCGGCGACCGTTTTCAGCCGCCCCTTGATGACATCGTGATAGTCGTCGCCGCGCGCGTAGACGGAGATCAGGCCGCGGTCGCGCTGGGCGAGGCCCTCGAGCGGATCGGCCTGAGGTCCGTAGTTCATGCCCAGCATGACCACCGAACGGACCTCGGGCCACAGCGCCCGCGGCTCGCTGCGTCGGTCGGCGGTCGCGGCCATCCAGTCCATATCGCCGTGCTGTCCGGCGTCCAGGAAGGCGCGCAGGCGCGGGCCGGCCATCGGCGCGGCATCGGGTGCGGTGACCCTGACAATGTCGAACCCGGCCGCAAGCGCGGCGTCGATCAGCGCTGACTTGAGGCGTTGCGCGGCGTAGCCGCGATGCTCAGAAGTCGAGATCGACATAGGTTCGCGACGGCGTCATCCCCGCAATCTGGTCGACCAGCAGCGGCCGGAAGGACGGCCGCGACTTCACCCGGGCGTACCAGGCCTTTGCCGGCTCGAACTCCTCCCAAGGCACCTCGCCGAGATAGTCGATGCAGGACAGGTGCGCCGCCGCGGCCAGGTCGGCGAAGGACAGATCGTCGCCGCCGAGCCAGTTGCGCCGCCCCGCCAGCCAACCGATGTAGTGGAGATGATAGCGGATGTTGGCACGGCCGGCACGGATCGCCGAGGAATCCGGAGGACCGCCACCCTGCTCCGGTGTCATGAAGCGCTTGTAGATCCGCTCTGTCAGCAGATAGTCGGAGACCTCCGCGTTGAAGCGCAGATCGAACCAGTCCATCAGCCGCCGCACCTCGGCGCGCTCACGCGGCGTCGCCGGCAGCAACCGTCGACCGTCGAGCTCGGCGCCGCGAGTCTCGTCGAGATATTCGAGCACCGGCCGCACGCCGCAGATGGCTGGCCCGTCGCCCTCGATCATCACCGGCAGCGAGCCGGCCGGATTGACGATGAGAAATTCGCGGCGGCGTTCCCAGGGGCGCTCCTCGACGAACTCGGCATTGAGCCCGTATTCGCCGAAGGCGATGCGTACGGTCCGCGAGAACGGACAGAAGGGGTGATGATACAGCGTCAGCATTCGATACCGATGATCCGGCAGCCGCGACGATTGTGCCGGCGAAGGGATGGGGTATAGAGGCGGCGGGCCCGGGGAACAACCCGAATCACCGGGAGCATGCGGAGCACCCGTGCATGACAGCCGATCAACTGGTCGTTCTCGCCGTTATCCAGGGCCTGACCGAATTCCTGCCGGTGAGTTCGTCCGGACATCTCAACCTGGTGCACCTGTTGATGAACTACCCGGATCAAGGGGTGGCGATAGATGTCGCGATACATCTGGGCAGCCTCGTGGCGGTTGTCACCTACTTCTGGCGGGACATGCTGTTCCTTCTCGGCGGCGTCCGCGACGTGGTGCTGCTGCGACGCTCGGAACCGGCGCGGCTGTTGCTGCTGCTCGCGCTCGCCTCGGTGCCTCTGGTCGTGTTCGGCTTCATCATGGTGAAGACGGGGCTGGTCGAGTCGGTCCGCTCGCTCGAGGTGATTGCCTGGACGACCGTCATATTCGCGCTGGTGCTGTGGGCCTGCGACCGGCTCGGCGGTACCGGTCGCGCCTTCGCCGAGACGCGCATATCCGATGCGGTCTGGGTCGGGCTGGCACAGTGCATCTCGCTGATCCCCGGCGTCAGCCGCTCCGGGATCACCATGTCGGCCTCGCGCGCGCTCGGCTACGAACGGACCGAAGCCGCCCGGTTCTCGCTGCTCCTGTCGATCCCCGCAATCCTGGCGGTCGGCGCCGGCACGGCGCTGGAGCTGGACGGAGGCGCAGCGCAGCTGGTCTCGTCCGACGCGCTGTTGGCCGCGGGCCTGTCGGCGGTGGCGGCGTTCGTGTCGATCTGGTTCATGGTTGCGCTGCTGAAGCGCACGACGATGCTGCCCTTCGTTGTCTACAGGCTGGGACTCGGCATCGTCCTGCTGTGGTTTGCCTACGCCTGATCGAGGCCGGGACCGGCCTAAACCATCCGGGTGCCCGGCTGGGTGAACTGGCCTGACCGGCGGTAACGGCCGAGATAGGTCGGCACGACGGTCTCCATGGCCGTCGGAGCGATGCCGAGACCGGCGAGTGTCCGTCCGTCCGCGATGGCGGCCTGCGAGACGATGTTGTCGTGCTCGAGCAAGCGCACCTGATCCACCGTCAGCAGCGGCTTCGGCAACAGCTGCAACACCTGTGCCTTCAGCCGGGCCAGCCCGAACGGCACGGGGATCAGCAGCCGCTTGCGACCGATCTCGGCCAGGATGTACTCCATGATCTCCCTGAAGGTGCGGATTTCCGGTCCGCCGAGCTCATAGGTGGCTCCCGGCTGGGCCTCGCCCTCGATGGCCCGTGCCGCCGCCTCGGCGACATCGCCCACATAGACGGGCTGGAAGCGTGTATGCCCTCCGCCGATCAGCGGCAGGACCGGCGACAGCCGTGCCAGCGCGGCGAAGCGATTGAAGAAATCGTCCTCGGGGCCGAACACGATCGAGGGGCGCAGCACGACCGCCTGCGGGATCGCCGCGAGCACCAGGCGCTCGCCGATCGCCTTGGAGCGGGCATAGTGCGAGGGTGAATCCGCATCGGCCCCGATCGCCGACATCTGGACCATGCGGGTGATCCCGGCGGCAGCGGCCGCCTCGGCAACCGCGCCGGCGCCCGCTGCCTGAACAGTGTCGAACCGCTGGCGGCCGGTCTCGTGGAGAATGCCGACCAGGTTCACGACCGCCGCGGCGCCGGACAGGGCGCGCTCGATCGACTTGCGGTTGCGGATGTTGGCCTGAACGGCGTGGATCTGGCCGACGCCGCCGAGCGGCTGCAGATGGCCGGCAAGATCGGGGCGCCGCACCGCCGCGCGAATCCTGAAGCCGCGCCGGGCCAGCGCCCGCACCACATAGCGGCCGACGAAACCGGAGCCGCCGAAGACGGTGACGATGTCGCCCTTCACATAGTCCTTCGCCATCACCCGCAAACTCCCTTGCGGCGGAGCCCGGCCGGGCCACGCACCGCCGTCCAACCGCCTCTCAATAGCCGACACCCCTGCGGCTGTATAGGCTGCCCGAGCTGCTATGCGGTCGCAGCAGCGGCGGGCGGCGGGCCGACGAAATGGCCGCGCCGCTCCAGCCACCACAGCAGTGCAAGGCCGGGGATCGCAGCCAGTGCCGTGGCAGCGAAGAATGCCACCCAACCGACCGCCTCGGCTGCGTATCCGGCCGACGACGACAGAATCGTGCGCCCGACGGCGGCAAGCGCCGTCAGCAGCGCGAACTGGGTCGCCGTGTGGCGGGCATCGCGGCACAGGCTCGAGATATAGGCGACGAAGATCACCGTCCCGACGCCTCCGGTGAAGTTCTCCACCGCGATGGTCGCGGCGAGAGCGGCGTGGTCCACGCCGACGATCGCCTGCCAGGAGAAGGCGAGGTTCGAGGCCATCTGCAGGAGGCCGGCGATCCATAGCGCCCCGACGATCGGCACCGCCCGAGCCAGAACCCCGCCGGCAAAGCCGCCGGCGAGCGCGGCGGCCAGACCGACGCCCTTGACGATGCCGGCGTAGGCCGCCTTGTCGAAGCCGATCGAGATGACGAAGGGGCCGGTCATGACACCGGCCAGCGCATCGCAGAACTTGAACAGCACGACGAAGAGCAGTACCGCCAGCGCGTTCCTGCGCATCAGGAATTCGGCAAAGGCATCGACGGCAGTGCGCCCCAGCCGGGCGAGCGGATCCGCAGTGAGCGCCGCGGCTTCGGGTTCGGCGGGCTCGCGACCGGCAAGGGAGGCTGCGATGCCGACCAGGACGAGACCGGCCATCGCCACATAGGCCCAGGACCAGCCGCGGGCCGTATCGCGTCCCGACAGTTCGAGCCAGGCGACGAGACCGACGCAGCCGGCGGTCGAAACCAGCATTCCGACCCTGTAGGCGGAGACGAACCAGGCCATGCCGGCGGCCTGTTCCTCCGTCCTCAGGCTCTCGACCCGGAAGGCGTCGATGACGATGTCCTGGGTGGCGGAGGCCACCGCCACCATGACCGCGCCAAGTGCCACCAGCCAGGGATCGGCGAGCGGATCGAGCATGCCGAGATGCACGATCGCGCCGATCAGCAGCATCTGCGAGAAGACCAGCCAGCCCCGCCGCCGACCGAGCAGCCGCGACAGGACAGGAATGCGGATCGCGTCGACCAGCGGCGCCCACAGGAACTTGATCGTGTAGGGCAGGCCAGCCAGCGAGAACAGGCCGATGGTGCCCAGGTCGACGCCGACATCGGTCATCCGGATCGCCAGTGTCGAGCCCGACAGCGCCAGCGGCAGGCCGGAGGTGAACCCCAGGAACAGGATGACGAGGACACGCGGCTCGAGGAACACCCTCAGTCCAGCCACGAGCCTGCGACCGAGCGGCGGCTGCCTCGCGTCGGGTGTGTCGGGGAGAATGGTGGTGCCGTCGCCCGTCATCGCTTGATCCGCCGAATCGCCTGGGCGAGACTAGTTCGGCACCTCATGCAGCGACAGCGGGCAAGCCATCGGCCGCCCCGCACGCCGCACACGCCACCACCGTTCGGCGGCGCGGGTCGTGCAGAACGGCCGCTATCCCCCTGCGAGCAGACGCGGGCCGGTGCCTCTTTCGGAACCGTCGGTCGTGCCGTCCTCGAACTCGAGCTCCTCGATCTTCGCGCCGCGCTTGATGATCTTGTCGGTGGAGATGAGGATCTGCTCGATGTCGCGGCCGGCCTGGCCGAAATGCTGCTGCAACTTCACCACGCGCTCCTGCAGCCGGCGCATGTCCTCCGACAGCAGGCCGACCTCGCGATGGATCAGGTGCGCCTGTTCGCGCAGGCGCGCGTCCCGGAGGATCGATTGCATCACCTGGATCGACAGCATCAGCATCGACGGTCCGACGATGATGATGCGCTCCCGGTGCGCCTTCTGCACGACGTCCTCGAAATGCTCGTGCAGGTCGGCATAGATGGATTCAGAGGGGACGAACATGATGGCGAGATCCTGGGTCTCGCCGGTGATGAAATAGCGCTCGCGGATATCGGCGACGTGCTTGAGCACGTCGCTGCGCAGCCGCTGGGCGGCCGCCTTGCGCTCGTCGGGCCCCTGCGCATCGCGATAGCTGCCAAAGGCCTCGAGCGGGAACTTCGCGTCGATGACCAGCACCGCCTCGGCATTCGGCAGGCGGACCACGCAGTCCGGCCGCCGGCCGTTCGACAGCGTCGCCTGGAAGGTGTAGCTGCCGGGAGGGAGCCCGTCCTGGACGATTGCCTCCATCCGCCCCTGGCCGAAGGCACCGCGTGTCTGCTTGTTGGCGAGGATCTGGTGCAGGCCGACCACATCGCGTGACAGGTCGGTGATCGTCTTCTGGGCGGAATCGATCACCGCCAGCCGTTCGTTCAGCTTCGACAGGCTGTCGTAGGTGGCGCGCGCCTGCACCTCGAGCGATTGGCCGAGCCGGTGGCCGAACCCGTCGAGTCGCTCGGTGAGCGCGCGGGCAAGATCGGCGTGGCGTGTGCCGAACACCTCGGCCATGGTCTGCATGCGGCCGGTGAGTTCGGCCTGGGCGCGGCTTATCTCGGCCTGGGCGCGCGCCATGTCGGCAAGCCGCTGCTCGTCGTCGCGGCGCCGCAGGAGCTCCTCCTGGCTCGGCCGGCGCGACCTGAGCAGGACGATCAGCATCGCCAGCAACAGGAGAAGCACGAGCCCGACGCCGGCAAGCAGCGCTTCGCCGAGCGTGACGAGACGGTCGCCGATTGCGAGCAGGGGTTGATCCATTCCGTCGAGCATAGTCGATTCGACAGGCCAATCGAGATCAAAACGCGAACATACCGGCGCGCTGCTGGCATGCCGCCCCGCGCCGGCATGACCCGCATGCGTTGACCGTCCGGGTGCTTTCTCCTATCTGAGCGCCATGACGATCCGCGACATCGTGACCCTGCCCGATCCCGTCCTGCGCCAGACCTGCGCGCCCGTCGCGGAAGTCGACGACGCGGTACGCCGGCTGATGGACGACATGCTCGAGACGATGTACGACGCACCGGGCATCGGGCTCGCGGCGATCCAGATCGGCGTGCTGCAGCGGGTCGTGGTCATCGATCTGGCCAAGGACGACGAACCCAGGGCGCCGCTGTACATGGTCAATCCGGAAATCGTCTGGCGCTCGGAGGAGACCTCGCTGTACGAGGAGGGCTGCCTGTCGATCCCCGAGTTCTACGAGGAGATCGAGCGCCCCGCCCGCTGTCGGGTGCGCTTCCTCGATCGGGATGGCAAGCCACAGGAACTCGAGTGCGAGGGCCTGCTCGCCACCTGCGTGCAGCACGAGGTGGACCACCTCGATGGCGTGCTGTTCATCGACTACCTGTCCAAGCTGAAGCGCGACAGGGTGACGCGGAAGTTCGCCAAGGCCGCCAAGCGCGGCGAGATGCCCGCGTTCCGCAAGCGGTCGGCCGAACGCCCTGCGGCCGAATGAGGGCGGCCGCGCCAGGCCGGAGGTCCGGACGGTCATGAGCCTTCGCGTCGTCTTCATGGGAACGCCCGAGTTCGCCGTTCCGACGCTGAGCGAGATCGTGGGCGCGGGCCACGAGGTCGCCTGTGTCTACACCCAGCCGCCGCGTCCGGCAGGACGGGGCATGACGGAGCGCCGCAGCCCGGTGCATCTGGCGGCGGAGCGTTTCGGCCTGCCGGTCAGGACACCCGCCCGACTGCGCGGCGCCGAGGAACAGGCTGCGTTCGCCGATCTTGGTGCCGATGTCGCGGTGGTCGTTGCCTACGGGCTGATCCTGCCACGGCCGGTGCTGCAGGCGCCGGCACGCGGCTGTCTCAACCTTCACGCCTCGCTGCTGCCCCGCTGGCGCGGCGCCGCGCCGATCCAGCGCGCCATCATGGCCGGCGACCGGGAGACCGGCGTCGCGGTGATGCGGATGGAGGAAGGGCTGGACACCGGCCCGGTCTGCCTGGAGGAGCGGGTGGCGATCGGTCCAGACGAGACGGCGGGCGACCTGCACGACAGGCTGGCGATCCTCGGCGCCGGGCTGATGCTGCGTGCGCTCGCCGCGCTGTCGCGCGGCACGCTCGACTGCCGGCCGCAGCCGGAGACTGGCGTCACCTATGCCGCCAAGATCGAAAAGGCCGAAACGCGGATCCAGTGGTCCGAGGCCGCGGCCCGGGTGCATGATCACGTCCGAGGTCTCGCGCCCTCGCCCGGCGCCTGGTTCAAGCTTAACGGCGAACGGGTCAGGCTGCTGCGGTCGGCGCTGGCTACGGATAGCGGCGACGCGATGGCCGCGCCGGGCACGCTGATCGACAGCGACGGGCTTGTCACCTGCGGAAGCGGCACGCTGCGGCTGGTAACGGTTCAGCGGGCCGGCAAGCAGCCGATGTCCTTCGCCGAGTTCGCCCGAGGTGCGCGCCTGACGCAGGGCGCCATGCTGCATTGACCGTTTCGGCGCCGGCTCTCCGGGCGTAGGATGGCCTTGATGACTGAAGCTGCCCCAAGCGCCCATGCCGGTTGACATCGATCCCGTGGGCCTGTCGATCCGGTCGGAGCGACCGGACGACATCGCTGCGATCCGCGAACTGCTGGCCAGCGCGTTCGAAAGCCCCCTCGAGGCCAATCTCGTCGACAGGCTGCGGCAGGACGGCGACCTGGTGCTGTCGCTGGTGGCCGAGCTGGACGGCAAGCTGGCCGGCTATGCGGGCTTCTCGCGCCTCCGGATCCAGGGCCAGGCCGGGCGGGCGACCGGGCTCGCCCCGGTCGCGGTGCGCAAGTGCTTCCGGCGTCGCGGCATCGCTGCCGCGCTGATCCGGACCGGCCTCGCCCGGCTCGCCGAAGCGGGCGAGGAGATCGTCTTCGTGCTGGGCAATCCCGACTATTATCGCAAGCTCGGCTTCGACGCCGCGCTCGCCCGCCACTTCGACGCGCCCTGGTCGGGCCCTGCCTTCATGGCGCGTGCCCTCGACCGGCCGCGCGACGCGACTGATCGGCCCAAGGTCGACTACCCGCCGGCATTCGACGTGTTCGGCTAGCACCGGCCTGCGGCGACCTTGCGCATCGGCGCCGGATGCTGACCTTCTGCTGCGAACTGCTGCGAACCGGTCGAACTGGAGGGCTCGGCTCCATGCCCCGCTACCGCCTGCTGATCGAATATGACGGCGCGCCCTTCGTCGGCTGGCAGCGTCAGGCGAACGGACGCTCGGTGCAGCAGGCGATCGAGGAAGCCGTCGCGGCCTTCTGCGGCGAGACCGTCCGGATCGGCGGCGCCGGCCGCACCGATGCCGGCGTCCATGCCAGCGGCCAGGTGGCGCATCTCGATCTTGCCCGGGACTGGCCGCAGGACACGGTGCGCGACGCGCTGAACGCGCATCTGCGACCGGAGCCGGTGGCCATCCTTGCTGTTGCTCGCGTCGGCGACGGGTTCGATGCCCGCCATTCGGCGATCCGGCGTCACTACCGCTACCTGATCATCAACCGGCGCGCGCCACTCGCGCTCGAGCGGGGCAAGGCCTGGCACGTGGCGCGGCCGCTCGACCATGCCGCCATGCACATGGCAGCGCAGGTGCTGGTGGGCAAGCACGACTTCACCACCTTCCGGTCGACCGAATGCCAGTCTGCCTCGCCGGTCAGGACGCTCGACCGGCTCGACGTGTCGCGGCAGGGCGAGCGGCTGGTGATCGAGGCATCCGCGCGCTCCTTCCTGCACAACCAGGTCCGCTCGATGGTCGGCTCGCTGAAGCTGGTCGGCGAGGGACGGTGGTCGGCGCAGGATCTCGCTGCGGCGCTCGCGGCCCGTGATCGCCGCGCCTGTGGCCCGGTCGCGCCCCCGGACGGGCTGTGCCTGGTCCAGGTCGATTACTGACCGGCGGATCAGTACGCAGCGATGCGCGAGATCAGCTGTCCAAGCACCAGCGACAGCAGCAGTTCGATGGCAACGAGCGCGGCGGCCATGCCGAAGCCGCAGTCGAGCGCCGCCCGCGCAGTGATGAGGCGGAAGCGGATCAATGCCGCCAGGGCGACGAGCAGCAGCATCGAGGCACCTGCCTCGCCGATCCCGGCATAGGAGAGCAGAACCGCCGGCACCGCCATCAGCGCGGCGACGATCGGTCCGCCCCAATTGAAGGCGACGATCAGTCGCACGTAGCGGCCGGCAATGCCGAGCGGCCGGGCGAGCACGGCCATCAGCAGCGGAAAGGCGATCCAGTCGATGACGAGCGCGATCAGCCGCCACAGGGCGAAGGCGACATCGTCGAACGGCAGGTCGGCCGGCTGGTCCGACAGGATCATGCGCCGCTCCGCGCCGACGAACAGCACATAGATCGGCAGCACGAAGACGATGGCCAGGAACGACTGCCAGAAGCCGCGGAAGCTGGTGTCGAACCCCCGGATCGCCTCGCGGTGGCCCAGGAACAGCGCCCAGGCCGACGACAGGCCGCGGAGCGCGTCATCGGCACTCAGCATGGCTCAGCGCACCGTTGCGAAATAGGTCTCGATCAGACGCCGGTAGATCGCTGTCAGGGTGGCGAGGTCCTCCACTGCCACCCGCTCGTCGACCTGATGCATGGTCTGGCCGACCAGCCCGAACTCGATCACCGGACAGTAGTCCTTGATGTAGCGCGCATCGGAGGTTCCGCCGGTGGTCGACAGCTCCGGCCGCCGGCCGGTTTCGATGGCGATCGCCTCCGACAGAAGCGCGGCGAAGTCATGCGCCTCGGTATGGAACGCCTCCGCCGGGTTGGGCTCGAAGGCGAATGCCGCCCGCAGCCCGGTACCTTCGAGCGCGGCTGCGACGGCCTTGTCGAGGCGGATCTCCAGGCTCCGTGCGGTGTGCAGGTCGTTGAAGCGGATGTTGAAACGAACCGTCACCGTCGCCGGGATCACGTTGAAGGCGGGATTGCCGGTGTCGATGCTGGTCACTTCGAGGTTCGACGGCGCGAACACCGCCGTCCCGCGGTCGAGCGGCATGTGCAGTGCGTCGAGCACCCGCGCAAGGCCACGCAGGGGATTGGCGGCCAGATGCGGATAGGCGGCGTGCCCCTGCTTGCCGGTGATGGTGAGCGTCCCGGACAGCGAGCCGCGCCGGCCGATCTTGATCATGTCGCCGATCGCCTCGGGATTGGTCGGCTCGCCGACAACGCAATGGCTGAACGACAGGCCCCGCTCGCGCGCCCAGGCGAGCAGCTTGCGGGTGCCGTTGATCGCCACGCCCTCCTCGTCGCCGGTGATCAGCAAGGAGATCGCACCGGGGGGCGGACCGTTCTCCGCCAGATAGGAGAGTGCGGCAGCCGCGAAGCAGGCGATGGCGCCCTTCATGTCGACCGCACCGCGCCCATACAGCATCCCGCCGTCGATCTCGGCCGCGAACGGGGGATGGCGCCAGCGCGCCGGATCGCCCGGCGGCACCACGTCGGTATGTCCGGCAAACACGAGATGCGGCGTGCCGGACCCGATGGTGGCCAGCAAGTTGTCGACGTCGGCGGTACCCTCCTCGTGAAAGCGGACGATCTCGGCCTCGAAGCCCGCCCCGGCGAGCAACCGCTGCAGATAGCGCAGCGCGCCACCCTCCTCCGGGGTGACGCTCGGGCAGCGGATCAGGGCCTGCGCGATGGTGAGCGCGTCGCCGCCGGACGTGGATGCGGGCTGATCGGACATGGCCTCGGGTTTAGTGCCTCGCGCTCGGCCACGTCAATCGGCGCCAATGTCACTCAGGCGGGATATCCGGACCCGGTCCGAATGCGTTCGGACCCTCGTCGCCCTTGAGAATGCCGCAGGCGATCATCCACAGCGCACCAACGAGGGGGATGAAGGCGAGCAGGCACCAGTACCAGGGCAGGCCGCGATCATGCTGGCGCTTTACCAGGATCGCCACCTCGCTCCACAGCGATGCGACGCCGAGTGCAAGCACCGGACCCCCGGCCGCCTCACGCCCCAGCATCTCGACGAGGATGCCGATGACGACGAACAGGATGGACCACAGCAGCCCGATCGCCAGCCAGTAGACCTCGCGGCCGATCCGGCCGTTGAACCCGAAGAACAGCCAGACGAATCGGCTGCGGCCAACGCTCGGCCCAGACTTCTGGGGGTTGTGGATCACGCTCTCGCTCCGCCGCGCCGGTTCACCGACCGCGGACATATAAGATCGTACCCCGGTACGGCAATTGCGGCGAGGCAGAAGACTTGCGCCACGACCTCCGCCTCCGCTGGCGAACGGCTGGAGTCCGAAGCGGTTCGGGCAAGGCGTGGCGGCAAGGATGCCACACTCGACCAGAATCCAGAACAGGCCGATCCTGAACGGTTGGCGGCTGATGCGCCCGACCTTGCCCGTGACAGAATACTGACGGCCCGTGCCTCGCCGACAGGCTCGAGGGCCACACAGCACACCTCGCCGGTCGAACCGATGCGACGCGAGACAAAGGCGATCCGTCGCCGACAGGGACAGCGGCCGTCAGGGACCGATCAATCGCGCAGGAGGTCGTTGATCGAGGTCTTGGAGCGGGTCTGCTCGTCGACCCGCTTGACGATCACCGCGCAGTAGAGGCCCGGACCCCCGTCCGCGCCGGGCATGGTGCCCGGCACGACCACCGAATAGGCCGGCACCTCGCCGCGAAACACCTCGCCGGAGGCGCGGTCGACGATCTTGGTCGAGGCGCCAATGTAGACCCCCATCGACAGCACGGCCCCCTCGCGCACGATGACGCCCTCGGCGACCTCGGAGCGGGCGCCGATGAAGCAGTTGTCCTCGATGATGACCGGTCCGGCCTGCAGCGGCTCGAGCACGCCACCGATGCCGGCGCCGCCGGAGATGTGGCAATGCTTGCCGATCTGGGCACAGGAGCCGACGGTCGCCCAGGTGTCGACCATCGTCCCCTCGTCCACATAGGCGCCGAGATTGACGAAGGAGGGCATCAGCACCACCCCCCTGGCAATGTAGGCGGATCGCCTGACGACGCAGTTGGGCACTGCCCGGAAGCCGGCGGCCTGGAACTCGGTGGCTCCCCAGCCAGCGAACTTCGAGGGCACTTTGTCCCACCACGACGCCCCGCCGGGGCCGCCCGAGATCGCGGTCATGTCGTTGAGACGGAACGACAGCAGCACGGCCTTCTTGAGCCACTGGTTCACATGCCAGTCGCCGCCGCGCTTCTCCGCAACGCGCTTCTGCCCCGAATCCAGCAGGTCAAGCGCTGCCTCGACCGCCTCGCGAATCTCGCCGCGGGTTGCCGGGGTCACCTCGGCACGGGCCTCCCAGGCGGCTTCGACGATCGATTCGATCTGTGCGGTGTCCACGGCGCGTCCCTCCCTCCAGGTTCCCGGGCCGGTTAGCGGGCGACCGGCCGGCTGTCAATCGCAGCCGCGCCCGTGGCACGCCCCTCCACCGCGCTGACCAGGAAGTCGGCCAGATCGTCGGTGACATGGTCGATATAGCCGCCGTCGCCGACCTCGGTTTCCCAGCGCTGCCGGAAGGCCAGCGTCTCGGCCGGGGTGCCGGGCCTGGCGACCACGAGCACGGTGCGCATGCCGAGCGCGCGAGGGACCTCGAGGTTGCGTGGCAGGTCCTCGAACATCGCCGCGCGGGACGGGTCGATGCCGTAGCGGGCGATGAACCTCTCATAGGGCGGCCGCGCCGGCTTCGGCTCGAAGGCGGCCGCGACGATGTCGAACATGTCCTCGAAATGGCTCTCGATGCCGAGCCGGGCGACTACCGACTGGGCATGGGCGCGGGAGCCGTTGGTCAGCACGAACTTGCGGCCCGGAAGCAGCGCCAGCGCCGCGCCCAGCGCCGGATCCGGCTCGATCGGTGAATGGTCGATGTCGTGCACATAGGCGAGAAACTCGTGCGGATCGACCCCGTGGACGGTCATCAGCCCGCGCAGGGTCGTGCCGTAGTCGCGATAGAACTGCTTCTGGATCGCCTTGGCCTCGACCGGATCGACCCCAAGCAGTTTCGAGATGAACTCGCCCATCTTGCGGTCGACCTGTGCAAACAGGTTCGAGTGCGGCGGATAGAGCGTGTTGTCGAGATCGAAGATCCAGGTCTCGACCCCGGCGAAGCTCCTTGCCAGCGGCCCGGTCGTCACGGGGTGATCAGCGTCCCGGCGCCATGCTCGGTGAACAGCTCGAGCAGGACGGCGTGCGGGACCTTGCCGTTGAGGATGACGACGCCCTCGACACCGCGCTCCACCGCCTCGATGCAGGTCTCGACCTTGGGGATCATGCCGCCGGAGATGGTGCCGTCATCGATCAGCCGCTTCGCCTCGGCGACGGTGAGTTCCTTGATCAGTCTCTTGTCGCGGTCGAGCACACCGTCGACGTCGGTGAGGAACAGGAGACGCTTGGCCGACAGAGCACCAGCGATGGCCCCGGCAAAGGTATCGGCGTTGACGTTATAGGTCTCGCCGTCGAGACCCGGCGCGACCGGCGCGACGACCGGGATCAGATCCTCCTTGGAGACCATCCGCAGCACGGCCGGATTGACCGTATCCGGCTCGCCGACGAAACCGAGATCGACGATCCTCTCGATGTTGGAATCCGGGTCGATCATGGTACGGGTCGCCTTGCGGACGATCACCATGTTGCCGTCCTTGCCGCACAGGCCGACGGCGCGGCCGCCTTCACGGTTGATCGCCTGCACGATCTCCTTGTTGATGCCGCCGGCGAGCACCATCTCGACGATCTCGACGGTCGCCTTGTCGGTGACGCGCAAGCCGGCGCGGAATTCCGACTTGATGCCGAGCTTGTCGAGCATCCGGCCGATCTGCGGCCCGCCGCCATGCACCACGATCGGGTGGATGCCGGAGGTCTTCAGCAGCGTGATGTCCTCCGCGAAGGCCCGGGCAAGCTCGGGATCGCCCATCGCATGGCCGCCGTACTTAACCACCACCGTCTGCTCGTCGTAGCGCAGCATGTAGGGAAGCGCCTTGGCGAGGATCTCGGCCTGTGCCTGCGGCGTCATCTCGGGAGTTTCGGGCATGTGTCCGTTCAGTCGTGGTGTCCTAGCGGTGGCGTCATACAGGAGGCCGGCGACCGGCTCAATGCACTGGCGTGGCCGCCGGCCCTGCCTCCGCTATCCGGCGATCCCCGCGATCTCCGCGCGCAGGATGTCGATGCCGGTACCCTTCTGGCTGGAGGTCGCGATGATCGTCGGAAAGGCCGCCGGATGCATGGCGAGTCTGGCGGCGGTCGCGGCCAGAACGTCCGCCTGGGCGGCGGTGGCGATCTTGTCGATCTTGGTCAGCACCGCCTGGTAGGAGACCGCCGCCTTGTCGAGACGCTCCATGATCTGCTCGTCGACGGCCTTGAGGCCGTGCCGGGAATCGATCAGCAGGAAGACCCGTCTGAGGTTCGGCCGGCCCTGCAGGTAGCGGTGGATCAGCGCCGTCCAGGCATCGACCTTGCCCTTCGGCGCCTGCGCAAAGCCATATCCCGGCATGTCGATCAGCCTGAGCGCGATGCCCTCGCTCTCGAAGACGTTGATCTCCTGGGTACGGCCGGGCGTGTTGGAGGTGCGGGCAAGGTTGCGGCGTCCGGTCAGCGCGTTGAGCAGGCTCGACTTGCCGACATTGGAGCGTCCGGCGAACGCAACTTCGGGACGGTCGGCGGGGGGCAGCTGATCGAGACGGACAACGCCGAGCCGGAATTGCCACGGCCGGGCGAACATGAGCCGGCCGGCTTCCAGCGCCGCGCTGTCTTCGTCGGACGGTTCGCACACGTCGGGGCTGCCGCGCTCACCAGCCGACGGGCGACTACTCGCCCGCCTCGGAACTCGCCGGCTTGCCCGACTTGGGCTTCCTGCGCCGCTTCTGCTGCTGGTCGGGCTTGTCGGTCTCCTCGTCGGCGAACTTCGCCTTCTGGGCCGCCTTGCGCCTTTCGGCCTCTTGCCTGGCCAGATCGGCCTCGCGTTTGGCGAGCTCGGCGCGCTTCCTGGCGCTGAAGGTCGCCACCACATTGCCGAACAGGTCCGGCTTCACGCCCTGGCGACGCATGATCACGTACTGCTGGAGCACCGACAGCGTGTTGTTCCAGGCCCAGTAGATCACCAGGCCGGCCGGGAAGGAGGCCAGCATGAAGGTGAAGACCACCGGCATCCAGTTGAAGATCATCGCCTGAGTGGGATCGGGCGGCGGCGGGTTGAGCCGCATCTGGATCCACATGGTGAAGCCCATGATCAGCGGCCAGACACCTATCATCAGGAAGGACGGCGGATCCCAGGGGATCAGCCCGAACAGGTTGAAGATCGTGGTCGGGTCGGGTGCCGATAGGTCCTGGATCCAGCCGAAGAACGGCGCGTGGCGCATCTCTATGGTGACGAACAGCACCTTGTAGAGCGCGAAAAAGACCGGAATCTGCAGCAGGATCGGCAGGCATCCGGACAGGGGATTGATCTTCTCCTTCCTGTACAGCTCCATCATCGCCTGCTGCTGCTTCATCTTGTCGTCCTTGTAGCGCTCGCGGATCTCGAGCATCTGCGGCTGGACGAGCTTCATCCGGCTCATCGAGATGTAGGACTTGTTGGCGAGCGGGAAGAAGAACAGCTTGACGAGGATGGTGGTGATCAGGATGGCGACGCCGAAATTGCCAACGAGCTGGTAGAAGTAGTCGATGACGAAGAACAGCGGTTTGGTCAGGAAATAGAACCAGCCCCAGTCGATCAGCAGTTCGAACCTGTCGATGCCGAGCGCGGTCTCGTAGCCGTCGATCAGATCGACACGCTTGGCGCCCGCAAAGAGGTAACTGGTGGTCTCGGCGGTGGCCCCCGGCGCAACAGACATCGCCGTGCGCAGGAAATCCGCCTGGAAGGTCTGCTTGCCGTTGACGGAGCCGGAGATGAACCGTGCCTCGTAGGAATCCTTCTGGTCGGGCACCAGCACCGCGGCCCAGTACTTGTCGGTGATGCCGAGCCAGCCGCCGGTCGCGGTGAAACGCTGCGGACCGTCATCGAGGTCGCTGTAGTCGATCTCCTGAAGGCCATGCTGGCCCAGGACACCGATCAGGCCCTCATGCAGGATGTAGAAGCCCGCGACATGCGGCATTCCGTGGCGCGACACGAGGCCATAGGGCAACAGCGAGACGGCCGTATCGCCCGTATTGCGGACAGAGTCCGTCACGGTGAACATGTAATTCGCGTCGATCGCGATCTGGCGGGTGAATTCCAGCCCCTGATCGCTGGTCCAGGTCAGGGTCAGCGGCGTGTCGGGCGTCAGGCGGGCGCCCTCGGGAGCGGTCCAGACCGTCTGCGGACCCGGCACCTCGACTCCCGGCGTTTCGGCCACCCAGCCATATTCGACATAGTAGGGGTCAGGGCTGCCGGACGGGGACAGGAGCACGATGTTCGGGCTGTCCGGCTTCACCGTCACCCGGTAATCCTTCAGCACCACGTCGTCGATGCGGCCGCCGCGCAGCGAGATCGAGCCACGGACCAGCGGATTGTCGATGGCGATGCGCGCACTCTGGGCCAGTGCGGCCTCGCGGGTGGTGGCCGTGGCAGGTTCCGTGCCGGTCGCCGGGATGCTGACCGAGCCGGGAGCGGTGGTGGCCGGCGAGGTCGATCCGTCCGAACCCGGCCGCAGCGAATCGCCCGACTGGGCCTGACCCGACTGCATCTGCACCGCCTGCTGCTGGCGCGCCTGCTCCTGCGCCTGCTGCCGCTCCATCTGGGGAATGGCGTAGAAGTACTGCCAGGCGATCAGGATCACCAGCGACAGTGCGATTGCCAGGATGTAGTTCCTGTTGTCACCCATGGGCTCGGTCCAGGCTCGGTTTCGGGGGCGTCCGGTGGATGCGTCGGAGCGCGCCCTCTAGATCGCCGAGAATCGTGGCGAATGGCAGCTCCAGCGCAGCGCGGCGCCCGATCAGCACATAGTCGAAGCCGCAACGGGCGAGGCTGTCGCCATGCAGCCTCACCGCCTCGCGCAGCCGGCGCCGTACACGGTTGCGCTCGACGGCATTGCCGACCTTCCGACTGACCGTGAAGCCGAACCGTGCGGCACCGCCGTCGCCGCGCTGCCGCGCCTGCAAGACCAGCGAGCGGGCCGGAGCCTTGAGGCCGTCGCGCACGGCCAGAAAATCGGCCCGCCGCTTGATCCGCCCCGATCCGGAAACCTTCGGGCAGGCCGGCACCGGTCCGGGACCGGCCGACATCGGGCCCGCCGGGTCGGACGTCGTCAGGCCGACAGACGCTTGCGTCCGCGCGCGCGGCGCCGGGCGATCACCTTGCGGCCGCCGGTCGTCGCCATCCGCGCACGAAAGCCGTGCCGGCGCTTGCGCACGAGCTTCGAGGGTTGGTAGGTCCGTTTCACGTCCGTACTCCGGAGTTTCGGCTGGTTCGGTGAGCATCACGCTCGCCCAGAGCATCTTCCTGATGGATGGAAAGGCCGGACGAATCCCGCTCCTCCCGGCGCTCGCGGGCGACGCCAAGTCGAGCGGGCTTATACGAGAGAGGCCGCGGACAAGTCAACGCGACTCGGCACCGGTGATGCTGATCACGGCAGGCCACGCAGCTTCACTTCCCGGTGAGACAGCTCGCAGGCGCTTCCATCATGGGAGGCTCGGCGTGAATGTCGGATGACGCTAAAGGTGAGTGCTGCGAACCCGATGCCCATCGCCAATTCCCGCCCCGGCAGGCAGCCCGGACCGGTGCCCATGCAAAGCCGCGACAAGGTGGATCGCCCGCCCGAACAGGACCCTGCAGCGGCGCTCGACGGTTTCGCCGCCGGGCCGGCGGTCGCGACCGCGCGGATGGCCCGGCGCTGGCTGCCGCTCGCAGGTGTCGTTGTCGTTGCCGCGCTCGCCGTCTGGCAGGGTTGGCATCGGCATCTGACCCTCGAGAACCTGCTTGTCCATGAGGCGACCCTGCGCGGGCTCGTCTCGGACAACTATGCTCTGGCCCTGGCCGGCTACGCCCTCGCCTATGTCGGCCTGGTCGCGCTGTCGCTGCCCGGCGGCCTAGTGCTGACGCTCGCCGGCGGCTTCCTGTTCGGCTGGCTCATCGGCGGCACCGTCACGGTGCTTGCGGCGACCATCGGAGCGACAGCAATCTTCCTCATCGCCAGATCCTCGCTCGGCGAGGTTGTCGCCCGTGCGGCAGGGCCGCGTCTTGCGGGGCTGGCCCGTGGTTTCCGGACCAATGCGCTGAGCTACCTCCTGTTCCTGCGACTCGTTCCGATCTTCCCGTTCTGGCTGGTGAACATCGCACCCGCCCTGCTTGGTGTGCGGCTGTCGACCTATGTCGTGGCGACGCTGGTCGGCATCATGCCGGGTACCTTCGCCTTCGCCTTCGCCGGCGAGGGGCTGCACGGCGTGCTGGCGGCCCAGCGGGAGGCCTACGAGGTATGCCTTGCCGCCGCGCGTGCGGCAGGCGCAGGTCCGACCGACACGTGCAGTCTTTCGTTCAGCCCCGGCTCGCTGGTGACGCCGGAACTGGTCGCGGCGCTATTCTTGCTGGGCCTGCTTGCACTCCTGCCCGTGGTGGCCCAGAAGGGGCCGTGGCGCAGACCCGGCGCAGATGGCCGATCCTGATCGACATCAGGCTGAGGGCAGGATCTTGAACGAACTCACACCCGACATCTGCGTCATCGGCGCCGGCGCTGCCGGCCTGTCTGTCGCCGCAGCAGCGGCCGCCTTCGGCGTTCCGGTGGTGCTGGTCGAACGCGGTGCGATGGGCGGCGACTGCCTGAATGTCGGTTGCGTGCCGTCGAAGGCGCTGATCGCTGCCGGCCGACGCGCGCAGGAGATGCGCGAGGCGACGGCTTTCGGTATCACCGCGGTCGAGCCGCAGCTCAACTTCCGCAGGGTGAACGATCACCTGCGCGGGGTGATCGCGGGGATCGCCCCGACCGACTCCGAGGCGCGCTTCCGTGCCATGGGTGTCACCGTGATCAAGGCCGAAGCGCGGTTCCTCGACCGGTCCACCCTCGTCGCCGGCGAGACACGCATCAGGGCACGGCGGTTCGTGGTGGCAACCGGCTCGCGGCCGGCCATTCCGGCGATTCCCGGCCTCGCGACGGTCGATTACCACACCAACGAGACCATCTTCTCGATCACCCGCAAGCCCGCCCATCTGATTGTCGTCGGCGCCGGCCCGATCGGTCTGGAGATCGCCCAGGCGATGCGTCGGCTCGGCAGCGAGGTCACCGTGATCGAGGCCGGAACACCGCTCGGCCACGAGGATCCCGAGCTTGTCGCGGTGGTGCTGGAACGGCTGCGGCGGGAGGGCGTCAGCCTGCGCACCGGCATGGCGATTCGGCGGGTCGAGCCGCGCAGCAGCGGAGTCCGGGTGATCCTCGCAGGCGCGGACACCGAGGTGACGGTCGATGGCTCGGACCTGTTGATCGCCGCCGGTCGCCAGCCCGTGACCGACGGACTTGCCCTGGACGCAGCGGGCATCATCGCCGGCCCGGCGGGCATCAAGGTCAACAGCAAGCTGCGAACCACCAACCGCCGCGTCTATGCCCTCGGAGACGTCATCGACGGGCCGCGGTTCACCCATGTCGCCAGCTACCAGGCCGGGATCGTCATCCGCAACATCCTGTTCCGGCTTGGCGCGAAGACGGACTACGGCTCCCTGCCGCGCGTTACCTATTGCGATCCGGAACTGGCGCAGGTCGGTCTCACCGAGGCAGAGGCGCGCCGGCGCCGCCGCACGATAAGGGTCGTGCGCTGGCCCTATGCCGAGAACGACCGCGCGCGGGCGGAGCGGCACACCGAGGGGCACATCAAGGTGATCGCCGCACCGAACGGCAGGATCCTCGGGGTCGGCATCTGCGGCGAGAACGCCGGAGAGATCATCCAGCCCTGGGTCCTGGCGCTGCAGCAGGGGCTAGACCTCAAGGCCATGGCCGGTCTGGCGTCGCCCTACCCGACCCTGACCGAGATCGGGCGGCGTGCCGCGCTCGAGTTCTACCGACCACGTTTGACGAGCCCGTGGGTGCGGCGCATCATCGCCCTGTTACGCCGGCTTGGCTGAATCGGCGACGACAGGCAGCCGCCGGGAGAGCAGGACGGAACGGGGCAAGGCAGACCGGACACACGTGCCCGACACGTCGGTGACAGACGAGACCCCGTCGACCCGCAGGCGCGGCATCGGCCTGTCGGGCAAGCTCCTCGTGCTCACGATCCTGTTCGTGATGATCTGCGAGGTGCTGATCTACGTGCCGTCGATCGCCAATTTCCGGCGCGGCTGGCTGAAGGACCGGCTCAGTGCCGCGCAGACGGCAGCGCTGGTGCTCGAGGCAGCTCCCGACAACATGGTACCGAAGGAGCTGGAGCTCGAGCTGTTGCGACAGGTGGGGGCCTATACCGTTGCCCACAAGCGCAGCGGTACCCGGCGGCTGCTAGCGATCTCGGACATGCCACCGACCGTCGCGGCAAGCTACGATCTGCGCGAGATGAGGATTCCGGAGGAAATCCGGGCAGCGTTCGAAACGCTGGCTGCGCACGACGGGCGCACGATCCGGGTCGTCGGCGAGGCGCCGGCGGGCGGCGAATTCATCGAGATCGTGATGGACGAGAAGCCGCTGCGCCGGGCGATGCTGACCTATTCGATCAACATCCTCACCCTGTCGATCCTCATTTCGGTGTTCACCGCCGCCCTCGTCTACCTGACGCTGCACCGGCTGCTGGTGCGGCCGATGCGCCAGCTGACAGCGGCCATGGTGGCCTTCGCGGAAGCCCCCGAGGATCCGACGCGGATCATCCAGCCTTTGGACCGCGACGACGAGATCGGCATCGCCAGCCGCGAGCTCGCGCGGATGCAGCGCCAGCTCGTCGGCACGCTCAACCAGAAGAACCGCCTGGCGGCACTCGGACTGGCAGTCTCGAAGATCAACCATGACCTGCGCAACATGCTCGCCTCGGCGCAGCTCGTCGTCGACAGGGTCGGCGAGGTGCAGGATCCGCTCGTCCAGCGGCTCGCGCCGAAGCTCGTGCGAACGCTCGACCGGGCCGTCAACTTCTGCACCAACACCCTGCGCTACGGCAGCGCCCGCGAATCGCCGCCCGAACGCCGCATGCTGCCGCTCGCGCCGCTGGTCGAGGAGGTCGGCGATACGCTGGAACTGGCCGCCGACCGCAAGCTTGCCTTCGTCAACGCGGTGCCGGCCGATCTGATGATCGACGCCGACCCGGAACATCTGTTCCGGGTTCTCGTCAATCTGACACGCAACGCCGTCCAGGCGATCGAGAGCCGCGGCGACGAGAGCGGGCACGACATGGTGCGCGTGTCGGCCCGGCGTGACGGTGCCGTCGTCACAATCGAGGTGGCCGATACCGGGCCGGGCGTCCCCGCCAAGGCGCGCAGGCACCTGTTCGAGGCGTTCCACGGCTCGGTGCGGCCGGACGGGATCGGCCTCGGCCTTGCCATCGCCGCCGAACTCGTCCAGGCGCATGGTGGCGAGATCCTGCTGGCCGAAGGTACGCTCGGCGCGACCTTCCGCATCGAGATCCCCGACCGCGTAGTCGAGCTGAAGCCGCGTCGCGGCGGCCGGGCGAGCGCTTGAGAGCGTCGGTTCCGGCTGCCCCGGGATGCCCATGGCGCCACCATCCGGCCACACGCCTCCCGGGTCGATCCGGACGAGATCGGCGCCGCGCGATTCCCTTGCAATCCGTCTCCGATCCGATTAGGTATCCGTCGCGCGCCGGCCCGATGGGCCGACAGCCACATCCGCGCCGCATAGTCGGCCGATGGGCGCCCGTAGCTCAGCTGGATAGAGCACCAGACTACGAATCTGGGGGTCAGGAGTTCGAATCTCTTCGGGCGCGCCATCACTCGGAGATCCTGCTCGCAGATCGAGCCGTCGCCCTGCCCTAGTGCAGGCGCCTGAGCAGGTATGAGACAGGTCCCGCGAAAGGGTGCCGCGCCGGCAACGTCGTCATGACGACCGGACCGGCCGGCCATGTCGTCAAGCCGGAATGGCCATCCGTCCGACGCGCGGGCCAGCGCGTCGGCCAATCCGGGGGCCACGCCACGCCGCCGGCTCCGCCCCGCTGGCATCTCGCAGCCCATCCGCCTTGCTGCACGTCATCGCGCACCATCAGTACCGCCCCGCACATTTGTCCGACAAAGACCGGACGAACCGTTCTCAAGAGACTTTGGGCGGTTGCGTGTGGGCTGAACGCCGCCGTGACCGTCAAACCGGCATGGGATTGACTCGGTTGCAGAGGTCGGGCAAGGCTTTGTCCGACAAACGGCAGATCAAGAAGAATGAAGATGTCGGGGGTGGTGGCCGACCGTTTCGCGCGGATCAAGGTGCCGTCCGCGTACCAGCTGGTCGCGGAGGCGATCGAGCGCGAAATCCTGTCGGGCAGACTCAAGCCCGGCGACGAGATCGGCACGGAGGCCGAGCTCGTCCGCCAGTTCGGCGTCAACCGGTCGACAGTGCGCGAGGGGATCCGGCTGCTCGAGCAGAGCGGCCTCGTGCAGCGCGAGTCCGGCCGAAGGCTGCATGTCTGTCTGCCGCGCTACCGCAGCCTGTCGAGCCGGATGAGCCGGGCGATGATCCTGGATCAGGTGACCTTCCGCGAGATCCACGAAACGGCGATGGCCCTGGAGCTGGCGGCGGTCGAGGCCGCCGTCGAGCGCGCCGACTGTGCCGATCTCGATGCGCTGGAGGCCAACTACCGCAAGTCGGAGGCGGAGATCGCCGACCCCGTCCGGCTCGCGGAAATCGACACCGAGTTCCATGCGCTGATCGCCCGGGCCTCGCATAACCGGGTGCTGGAGCTGGCTCGCGAGCCGGCGGCGTTGCTGTTCTTTCCCACCACCGAGCTGGTCTGCCGCCGCGTACCGGAAGGCGCGGGACGCATGGTCGCCGCACACCGCGAGATCATAGACGCAATCAGGGCACGCGATGCCGAAGCCGCCCGGCTGTGGATGCGCCGCCACGTCGCCGACTGGCGCAGGGGGTTCGAGCGCGCCGGCCGCGACATCGACGAACCGGTCGGGCGCATGGCCAACCTGATCAGCCCCGGCGGAGCCTACACATGAGCACAGTCTCCGCCTCACATCCCGGCTCCGGCAACGCGGCGCGCCTAGAGGTAGACGGCGTGTCGCTTTCGTTCGGCGGCCTCAAGGCGCTGCGGGACGTCTCGTTCGAGGTGGAGCCAGGCTCGATCACCGCGCTGATCGGGCCGAACGGCGCCGGAAAGACGTCGATGTTCAACTGCATCTCCGGCTTCTACCACCCGCAGGCCGGTACCATCCGCTTCGACGGGACCGACGTCACCCGGATGCACGCGCCGCAGCGCGCCAAGCTGGGCTTTGCCCGCACCTTCCAGAACATCGCGCTGTTCCGCGGCATGACGGTGCTCGACAACATCAAGCTCGGTCGTCACGCGCACATGTCGACCAACGTGTTCCAGGCTCTGCTCTACTGGGGCAGTGCAAGCCGGGAGGAGATGGAGCTGCGCGAGGAGATCGAGCGGCGGATCATCGACTTCCTGGAAATCGCCCATATCCGGCACATGCCGGTCGCCTCGCTGTCCTACGGCCTGCAGAAGCGGGTGGAGCTCGCCCGGGCGCTCGCCATGCGCCCGCGCATCCTCATGCTCGACGAGCCGGTCGCCGGCATGAACCGCGAGGAGACCGAGGACATGGCCCGCTTCATCCTCGACGTGAAGGAGGAATGGGGCACCACCATCCTGATGGTCGAGCACGACATGGGCATGGTGATGGACATCTCGGACCATGTCGTCGTGCTGAATTTCGGCGAGGTTATCGCGCGTGGCCTGCCGCGCGAGGTACAGGCCGATCCGCGCGTCGCCGAGGCCTATCTCGGCAGCGGCGATCCGGCGGCGTTGATGGCGAAGCTCAAGGCCGGCAGCGAGGCAGCGTGATGGACTGGCTGTTCTTCATCGAGGTGTCGCTCGCCGGGCTTGGCTCGGGTGCGCTCCTGTCGCTGACGGCGATCGCCTTCGTGCTGATCTACAAGGCAACGCGGGTCATCAATCTGGCGGTCGGCGAGGTGCTGATGCTTGGCGGCTACCTGTTCTTCGCCTTCGCGGCGGGGCTCGGCCTGTCGGCCTGGGTCGCCATCCCTCTCGCGATCGCCGGCGGCGGGCTGCTCGGCGCCGTGGTCGAGCGTGGCATGATCCGCCCGATGCTGGGCGAGAGCCCGATCGCGGTGTTCATGGTCACGATCGGCCTCGGTTCGGTCATCGTCGGTTGCGTCGAACTCGTCTGGGGTACGGACCCGCGCGCCCTGCCCGCCTTCATGGGCAACGCGCCGATCTTCATCGGCGAGGCCTACATATCGCGCAAGATCGCCATCGCCTTCGCGATTGCCGCGGCGGTGATCCTCCTCTTCGTGCTGCTGTTTCGCTACTGGCGCGGCGGCGTCGCGCTGCGCGCCACCGCGACCGACCAGGCGGCGGCCTATTCCTGCGGCATCAACGTGCCGGGCGTGTTCTCGCTCGCCTGGATCATCGGTTGCGCGGCGGCCGCGGGCGCCGGCATCCTGCTCGGCCAGATCGGCGGCATCTCGCCGACCATGGGCGTCTTCGGCCTGTCGGCGCTGGTTGTCGTCATCGTCGGCGGACTGGATTCGGTCGCGGGCGCGCTCGTCGGCGGGCTGGTGATCGGGCTGATCGAATCCTGGGCCGGCACCTATCTCGGCGGCGAGTACAAGATCGTCACCACCTTCGGTCTTCTCATCGTCGCCCTGTTGATCCGTCCCTACGGGCTGTTCGGCACGGCCGAGATCGAGCGTCTGTGACATGCAGATCGCGACCGCCAAACGCAGCTACCGGGCCGACGAGGCGCTGCTGACCACGCGCCCGCAACGGGTCTGGATGGGCATCCTCGCCGCGACGCTCGTGGCCGCGCCGTTCTTCCTTGACAACTACTGGCTCTATCTCGCCTGCTTCGTTGCGATCAACGTCGCGAGCGCCACCGGCCTCAACATCCTGACCGGCTATACCGGCCTCGTCAGCCTCGGCCAGGCCGCGTTCATGGCCGTCGGCGCCTATACGGTGGCGATCCTCGAGATCCGGCTGGGAACGCCGTTCCTGCTGAATCTCGTCGCCGCGGGCGCGGTCACCGCGCTGGTCGGCATCGTCGTCGGGCTGCGGAGCCTGCGGGTCAAGGGACTCTATCTCGCCATCGCAACGATCGGGGCCTCGTTCATCCTGCACTTCATCTTCGTCAACTGGACGCAGATGACCAACGGCAACAGCGGCCTCAGCCTGCCGCCGGCCTCGTTCATGGGCACGCCTTTGACCAGCTACGTCCAGCTCTACTGGGTATTCGTGCCGATCACAGCGCTGATGGTGCTGGGCGCCGCCAACCTGTTCCGCACGCGCGTCGGGCGCGCCTTCATCGCGATCCGCGACCGCGACATCTCGGCTGAGGTGCTGGGCATCTCGCTGCTGCATTACAAGCTGACCAGCTTCGCCGTGTCGTCCTTCTATGCGGGCGTCGCCGGCGGCATGTGGGCCTACTTCTTCCGCGTCGTCACGCCGGAGAGCTTCCCGTTCATCTATTCGATCTTCTTCCTGGCCGCGATCATCGTCGGCGGGATGGGTACCATCCTTGGCGGCATCCTCGGCGCCGTCTTCATGACGATGGTACCGGAACTGCTCCGTTTCGTGGTGGACTGGCTGGCCCCGGTCATCCCGAACGCGGCGACGCTTCTGTCGCCGGTACGCACCATCGTCTTCGGGGCGCTGATCATCGGCTTCCTGCTGTTCGAGCCGAAGGGGCTCGCCGAGATCGTCCACCGCATACGCCGCTTCTTCCACCTCTGGCCGTTCCGCAAGTGAGCGGACCAACCGCAAGCACCTGGGAGGACAACACCATGCTTGGCCTGAAAACCGGACTGACGAGACGAACGCTGGTCGCCATGTCGGCGGCAGGACTGCTGACGGCGGCACTGCCTGTTCAGGCCAGTGACGACATCGTCATCGGCGGCTCGATCCCGCTCACCGGCGTCTTCGCCTTCGCCGGGGTCGGCATCGAGGCGGGAATCCAGGACTATCTGAAGATCCTCAACGAGGCCGGCGGCATCGACGGCCGCCAGGTGCGGCTCGAGTTCGAGGACACCGGCTACAAGGTGGACGCCTCGGTCGCCGCCTTCAACAAGATCACCAGCCAGCACGACGTCCACCTCTACTACGGGGACTCGACGGGCTTTGCGAAGACCATCAATCCCGAGCTCAACCGGATGGGCACGATCCTGATGGCGGGCGCCTCGTTTGCCACCGAGCTCAACAATCCCGAGGCCTTCCCCAACCAGTTCATGGCGGGGCCGGACTATTCGGAGATGATCGCGATCCTGCTCGAATACATCGCCCAGGAGAAGCCGGGGGCGAAGATCGTGCTGGTCAATTCCGACACCGAGTTCGGCCGCGATCCGATCCCGGCCACCCGCGAGAAGGCCAAGGCGCTGGGGCTCGAGATCGTCGAGGAGATCATCACGCCGCCGACCGCCGTCGACGTCTCGACCGAGGTGCTGAAACTGCGCCGGGCGCGTCCCGACTACACGATCTTCCACGGCTATATCCTGGCGCCACTGCCTGAGTTCATGACGCAGGCCAAGCAGCTCGGCCTGGAGACGAAGTTCATGGGCACGTTCTGGTCGATGGACTCCTCGATCTGGGCACAGGTCGGCGAGGCGGCGGACGGCTTCATGGGCGTGATGCCCTACCGGTACTACTATGACGATGCCGCCGACGCGCCGATGCTGGCGAAGATCCGCGAGATGCGTCCAGAGTACCAGCCGACGCCCTACATCCAGGGCTTCCTTACCGCGATGCTGTTCACCGAGGCGGCGAAGCGGACGCTCGAGGCCGGCAAGGAGCTGAACGGGCCGAACCTCAAGGCGGCGCTGAACTCGATCGAGAATTTCGATACCGGCGGCATCATCGGCACGCCGATCTCGATCCCCGGCAACTCGATCCCGGTCGGCCGCATCTATCGCTACGACGCAACCGCCAAGCAGATGGTGCCGGCGTCCGACTGGATCAATCTCAAGGAATGACGCGATGGCCGCGGAGCGCATCCTCGAGATCAACAACATCGAGGTCGTCTACAACAAGACGGTCCAGGTGCTCCGCGGCCTCTCGCTCGCCGTCGAGCGCGGCAAGATCGTCACGCTGCTCGGCTCGAACGGGGCCGGCAAATCGACGACGCTGAAGGCGGTCTCGAACCTGCTGTTCCTGGAAAACGGTGCCGTCACCGCCGGTTCGATCCGCTTCGACGGCGCTAACATCACCTCGACCACGCCGGACGGCCTCGTCCGGCGCGGCCTGTTCCACGTCATGGAGGGCCGCCGCATCTTCGAGGACCTGACGGTGGAGGAAAACCTGACGGCGGCGACCTTCGCGCTGTCGGGGCGCGGGCTCAAACCCACCCCGTTCGACCTCGTCTATCAGTATTTCCCGAGGCTCTACGAACGTCGGCAGGGACGCGCGGGATACCTGTCGGGCGGCGAGCAGCAGATGCTGGCGATCGGTCGCGCGCTGATCGCGCAGCCCTCGCTGATCCTGCTCGACGAACCCTCGCTGGGATTGTCGCCGATCCTGGTCGAGGAAATCTTCACGATCATCGCCTCGATCAACCGAGACACTGGCGTCTCGATGCTGCTGGTCGAGCAGAACGCCGCCGTCGCCTTCGCGGTGGCGCATTACGGCTACATCATGGAGACCGGCAAGATCGTCCTCGACGGGCCGACCGAGCGGCTGGTCAGGGATCAGGACGTGCGGGAATTCTATCTCGGCATGGCCGGCGGCGAGGACCATCGCAGCTACCGGGACGTCAAGCACTACAAGCGTCGCAAGCGCTGGCTGTCGTGAGGGACGCGATCATGGCGCACCACTTCCCCGAGCTGACCCTGCCGCAGATGCTGCGCCAGCACGCGCGCGCGACGCCGGGACGGATCGCGATCCTGCAGAAGGATTTCGGCATCTGGAACCCGGTCAGCTGGCGCGACTACTACGAGCGGGCCTGCGATAGCGGGCACGGCTTCGTCGCGCTCGGTCTGGGGCCGAAGGGCCATGTGGCGGTGCTTTCCGAGAACCGCGTCGAATGGGTGCTGGCGCAGCTCGGCGCCGGCATCGTCGGGGCGGTGACGATCGGCGTCTATCCGACCAGCCCGGCCAACGAGGTCGCCTATGTGCTTGAACATTCCGACAGCGAGATCGTCGTCTGCGAGGACCAGGAGCAGCTCGACAAGGTGATCGAGGTGCGCGAGCGGCTGCCGAAGCTCAGACGCATCGTCGTGATCGAAACCAAGGGCCTGCGCAAATACCCGGCCGATCTGGTGATTTCCTATCAGGGGCTGGAGGAGCTCGGCCGCGCACACCGGCGCGAGCATCCGGGCCTTGCGGAGGAGCGCCTCGCCGCCCAGACGCTCGCCGACATCGCGCTGATGATCTACACCTCCGGCTCCACCGGAAAGCCGAAGGGGGCGATGCTGAGCTACGGCAACATCCGCGCCCAGGCGATCGCCTTCGCCGACCGGCTCGGCCTCGATGCCGCGACGACGCATCTGTCCTACCTGCCGCTCTGCCATGTCGCGGAGCAGATGACGACAACGATGGGGCCGATCTATCTCGGCTCGCAGATCGCCTTCGGGGAGTCGATCAGCACCGTGCAGGAGGACCTGCGCGAGGTGGCGCCCAGCATGTTCCTCGGCGTGCCGCGCATCTGGGAGAAGCTGCACTCCTCGATCTACATCCGGATGCTGGAGGCCGGCGGCTGGCGGCGCGGCCTGTTCGACTGGGCGTGCCGGGTCTGCGAGCCGTTCGCCGAGACGCCGCGGGCGAAGCGGACGATCGGCCAGCGGCTGACCTTCGGTCTGTGCTACCTTCTCGTCTTCCGCGCGCTGCAGAACTATGTCGGCCTGCGCCGGGCCCGCATCGCCATGACCGGGGCGGCGCCGATCTCGCCAAAGATCGTCCGCTTCTTCCGCACCATCGGCATTCCGCTCATCGAGGTCTACGGTGCGACCGAGTCGAGCGGCATTGCGCTCGGCCAGACGCGCGAACGCCTGGTTCCCGGCTCGGTCGGCTCACCGGTAAAGGGGGTCGAGGCACGAATCGGCGACCAGGGCGAGCTGTTGCTCAGGGGCGATACGGTATTCGCGGGCTACTACAAGAACGCCGAGGCGACAGCCGCGGCGCTGCGCGAGGGCTGGCTGCATACCGGCGATGTGGTGGAGATGGACGAGGTCGGCGAGTTCCGCATCGTCGACCGGCTGAAGGACATCATGATCACCGCCGGCGGCAAGAATCTGAGCCCTTCGGAGATCGAGAACACCGTCAAGAGCAGTCCCTACATCAAGGAGTGCATCGTCATCGGCGAGGGCCGGAAATATGTCTCGGCGCTGATCCAGATCGACTTCGAGACCGTCGCCAAATGGGCGGAGGAGCATGGCATCGCCTATACCAACTTCCGGAATCTCGCCGAGAACCCGGCTGTCCGTGACCTCATCGACGCCGAGATCCGGACGGCGAACGGACAGCTCGCCAAGGTCGCCAACATCCGCCGCTTCCACCTCCTCACCAAGGAACTCGATCACGACGACGACGAGGTGACGGCGACGATGAAGGTCCGTCGCGCGAACATCCACCAGAAGTACGCGGCCGAAATCGAAGAGCTCTACGCGCCGGCGCGCTAGGCTGTCCCGAAGGCTGCTTGAGACGAGAGGAAATCCGACCATGGCCCTGCCTGCGACCCTGGCAAACCGGCTGCGCCTGCCCGCAATCGCCGCGCCGATGTTCCTCGTCTCCGGCCCGGATCTGGTGGTCGAGACGTGCCGGGCCGGCGTGCTGGGGACCTTTCCCGCGCTCAATCAGCGCACCAGCGACGGCTTCCGCAGCTGGCTCGACGAGATCCGCGCGAGGCTCGCCGACACGCCAGACGCCGCGCCCTACGGGGTCAACCTGGTCGTTCACCGAACCAATCCAAGGCTCGCCGCCGATCTCGAGATCGCGGTCGCCGAGAAGGTGCCATTGATCATCACCTCTCTCGGCGCGGTGCGCGACGTGGTTGACGCGGTGCATTCCTATGGCGGACTGGTGTTCCACGATGTCATCAACCGCCGACACGCCGAGAAGGCAGCGGAAGCGGGCGTCGATGGCATCATCGCGGTCAGCGCCGGTGCAGGAGGGCATGCGGGCACGCTGAGCCCCTTCGCGCTGATCGGCGAGATCGCGTCCTTCTTCTCCGGAACGATCATCCTGTCCGGCGCGATGAGCAACGGCGCGCAGATCGCCGCGGCCCGGATGATGGGCGCCGACCTCGCCTATCTCGGCACACGCTTCATCGCCACGCGGGAATCGCTTGCTCCCGAGGGTTTCAAGCAGATGATCGTCGACTGCACGGCAGCGGACATCGTCTACACCCCGAACATCTCCGGCGTGCACGCCAACTTCATGCGCCCGAGCCTCGTTGCCGCCGGCCTCGATCCCGACAACATTCCCAGCCACGGCGCGCTTGACATGCACAACGAGGCGAAGGCCTGGCGCGACTTCTGGTCGGCTGGCCAGGGGGTCGGCACGATCCACGACGTTCCGGCGGCAGCCGAGCTGTGCCAGCGGCTGATCGGAGAATACCGGGCGGCCATGGCCGCAGCAGCGCACGACCCCTTCGCGCAAAAGGCCCCTGCCTGACGCCGGCCTGAGTCCGGCCCAAGTCCGGTCCGACCGACGGCCGCACGGCCGAAGGTCGGCTCGCCTTCCACGCGTGCCCGCTTCACCGTTCGGCGCGGACGATCCTTCCCTTCTCATGCCTTCTCGGGCGGTCGGCGCCCGGCGCCGCCGCATGGCCAACACCGGCGCCATTGACAGCGCAGATACGATACCCTTTAGTGTCCGACAAACCGACACTAAATGGCCGCTCGACGGCCATGCGGCGCGAGCGGCGACGATGGCCGCGATGCCAGGGAGGACTGCGGCGGTGGCGCTCAGGCGCAAGCAACTGCATGTAGAGCACGCCTATCGACAGGTCTCGGCCGAGCTGGAGGCCCAGATCCTCGACGGGACGCTGCGACCGGGCGACCAGCTGCCCGGCGAGGTCGAGATGGCAGCCATGTTCGGCGTGAACCGTTCGACGGTGCGGGAGGGTATCCGCCGGCTCGAGAGCGAGGGGCTGGTACGCCGCGTCTCGCCGCGCAGACTGGAGGTCAGTCTGCCGCGTGCCAAGGATCTGGCCTCGCGTCACACCCGTGCGCTCAGGCTGATGGAAATCACCTTCCTGGAACTGTGGAACGTCGCCATCGCCACCGAGCCGCTCGCAGCCGAGCTCGCCGCACGCGCGGCGTCGGAGGCAAACATTGCCGCACTTCTGGAGAACCAGCAGCGGATGATCGCGGTCGTCGACGCCGGCGCCAGCCCGGTCGAACTCGACACCGCCTTCCATACCCTGGTCGCCGACTGCACCGGCAACCGGGCGCTGACGCTGGCGCGCGAGCCGATTGCCGTGCTGCTGTTCTCCGGTCTGGAGGTGCTTGTTCCACACCTGCCGCAGGCGCCGCACCGCCAGATCGTCGCGCATCAGAAGGTGATCGACGCCATCCGGGCCGGCGATCCCGACACCGCGCGCGAATGGATGCGTCGGCATCTGGAGGATTTCCGGCGGGGCTTCGAGCTGGCGAAGCTGCCGCTCGATGCGCCGATCATGCCGCTCGCGCAGAGGCAGGTCGAGCAATGAGCCGCTATCGGGACAAGGTCGGGCACACGATCGACTTCGATCCGCAGCGCCTCGCCGCACGCCTCGGCGGCGGCGAGATCGCGGTCTGTCGCATCGCGGGGGGCCAGTCGAATCCGACCTACTTCGTCGAACACCGCGGCCGCCGGATGGTGCTGCGCAAGCCGCCGTCGGGGGACACCCTGCCGTCCGCCCATGCGGTCGATCGGGAATACCGGATCATGGCAGCGCTCAGGCCGACCGGGTTTCCGGTGCCCGAGATGATCCTTCTCGAACAGGACCCCGAGCCGATCGGCACACCGTTCTATCTGATGGAACGGCTCGAGGGCCGGGTGTTCCATGACAGCGCGCTGCCCGGCCTCTCTGCCGCCGATCGTCGCGCCATGTGGCGCACCACCGCCCGCACGCTAGCCCGGCTGCATACGACCGACTGGCAGGCCATCGGTCTCGGCGACTTCGGACGCACCGGCGGCTATTTCGCGCGCCAGGTCGCGCGCTGGACCAGGCAATGGCAGCTGTCCCAGACACGCGAGGACGCCAACATCGAGGCCCTGAGCGCGTGGCTCGCCGCCAACATTCCGCCGGACGAGCACACGAGCATCGTCCACGGTGATTTCCGCATCGGCAACATCATGTTCGCCCCCGATACCGCGGAGATCGCCGGCGTCCTCGACTGGGAGCTGTCGACGCTCGGCCATCCGCTCGCCGACGTCGCCCATCTCGGCACGTTCTGGGATTTCGCGCCGGACGAGCTCGGCGGCATTGCCGGCCTCGATCACGCGGCCATGGGGCTGCCCGAGCGCGAGGCGTTCTTCGACGACTATCAGGCCGCCGGCGGCTTCGAGGCGCCGGTCACGGCGTTCCACCGCGCCTTCGCACTGTTCCGCTTCGCGGTGATCTTCGAGGGCATCGCCGCGCGCCACCGGTCCGGCATCGCGGCGAGCCCCGATGCGATGCGCGTCGGCCGGCTGTCGGCAGCCTGCGCGGCGCGGGCAATCGACATCCTGTCGCGCGACGGGATCTGAACCGGAGACAACGGCCATGGACTTCGACTACAGCCCCAGGACGCGCGAGATGATCGACCGGCTGGACGGCTTCATGCGCACGCACGTCCTGCCCGCCAACCAGGCGTTTCACGAGACGGCTGCGCGTGGCGAATATCCGCTGGCGATCCTGGAACCGCTGAAGGCGAAGGCCTATGCGGAGGGCCTCTGGAACCTGTTCCTGCCGGATCTCGAGGAGACCGATCCTGGCACGCGTCTGTCAAATCTCGAATACGCCCCGCTTGCCGAGATCATGGGCCGGGTGCCGTGGTCGTCGGAGGTGTTCAACTGCTCGGCGCCGGACACCGGCAACATGGAGATCCTGAAGCGCTTCGCGACGCCGGAGCAGAAGCAGAAGTGGCTCGATCCGCTGCTGCGCGGCGAAATCCGCTCGGTCGTCGGCCTCACCGAGCCGGATACCGCGTCCTCGGATCTGACCAATCTGACCACCACCATCCGCCGCGACGGTGATCACTACGTCATCAACGGGCGCAAGTGGTTCTCGACCGGTGCCAGGCATCCCAACGCGAAGATCTGCCTGCTGTTCGGCGTTTCAGACCCAAGTCCCGACGCCCCCCGCCACCGCAGGCATTCCTTCGTCATCGTGCCGCTGGACGCGCCCGGCGTCGAAGTGGTGCGCGATGTGCCGATCATGCATCACCACGCGCCAGAGGGACATTGTGAGGTGGTCTATCGCAATGTCCGTGTGCCGGTGGAGAACCTCCTCGGCAAGGAGGGCGACGGGTTCCTGCTCGCCCAGGAACGGCTCGGCCCCGGGCGAATCCACCACTGCATGCGCACCATCGGCCAGTGCGAGCTGGCGCTGGAGTTGATGTGCGACCGGGCGCTGCAGCGCTCGACCTTCGGAAAGACGCTGGCCGAACGGTCCAACATTCAGGACTGGATCGCCCAGTCCCGCTTCGAGATCGACCAGGCGCGGCTGCTGGTGCTGCGCACCGCCTGGAAGATGGACCGCGAGGGCGCCAAGGCCGCACGTGTCGACGTGTCGGCGATCAAGGTCGTGGCCGCCCGTCTGCAGACCAATGTCGTCGACCGGGCGATGCAGGTGTTCGGCGCCGCCGGCATCACGCCCGACACCCCGCTCAGCTACCTGTGGAGCTGGGGCCGGGCGTTGCGCTACATCGACGGGCCGGACGAGGTGCACCTGATGGTGATCGCGCGCGAGGAACTCGCCAAGGCAAAGGCAGCGACCGGCCGCAACGCTGCGCACTTCGTGCGGCCGCATTGAGGTCGGACATGGCGCACCCGACGGACTTGCGGCGCGAACTGCATTTCGGCGACCGGGTCATCCTGTGCGCCGTCGACCGGCCGGCGAACGTCCATGCGATGTTCGCCGCGGCTGTGGCCTCGCGGCCGCAGGGCGAGGCGCTGATCTGCGGCAGCCGGCGAATGCGCTATGCCGACCTCGACGCGGAGGTGGCGCGCATTGCCGGCGGCCTCGCGGCGCACGGGATCGGGCGCGGCGACCGGGTGGCGCTGCTGATGGGCAATGGCATCGCGTTTGTCGTCCTCACCTATGCGGTCGCCCGGCTGGGTGCGATCCTCGTACCGCTGTCGATCCGCGACCAGATGCCAGGCATCCGCCATGCGCTTACCGATTCCGGCGCCAGGATGATCGTCGCCGAGGCGGGTGTCGCCGGGATCGTGCCGCCGGCGGCGGAGACGCCGGATCTCGTGCACCGTGTCGCCATCGGTGCCGCCGATGGCTTCACCGACTACGAGTCGCTGCGCGCCCATCCGCCGGTCCGCGAGGCCGTTGACCTTGGCGAGGAGGAGATCGCCGCAATCCTCTACACCTCCGGCACCACCGGCCGCCCCAAGGGCGCCATGCTGACCGGCCTCGGCATCGTCCATTCGGCCTCGAATTACTGCACTGCGATGGCGCTGGGGCCGGAAGATCGCACAATCATCGTCGTGCCGATGAGCCATGTGACCGGTCTGGTCGCCGGCATTCAAGCTGCGGTACGGGCCGGAGGCACGATCATCGTCGAACGCGAGTTCGACGCGGTGCGCTTCCTCGAGCTGGCGGCGCGCGAGCGGATGAGTTTCACCGTCATGGTTCCCGCGATGTACAATCTCTGCCTGCACCGGGCCAACCTCGCCGCCTACGATCTGTCGGCCTGGCGGGTCGGCGGCTATGGCGGCGCGCCGATGCCGGAACCGACCATTGCGCGGCTGGCCAGGGAGTTGCCCGGGCTCGGGCTGATGAACTGCTACGGCGCGACCGAGACGACATCGCCGGTCACCATCATGCCGGCCGCCCACACTGCCACCCACCGGCTCAGCGTCGGCCTGCCGGTCCCCGGCGCCGAAATCCTGGTGATGGACGAGGACGGACGCGAACTACCCCCCGGCCAGCCGGGCGAATTGTGGCACCGAGGGCCGATGGTCGTTCCCGGCTACTGGCGCAACGCGGAGGCGACCGCAGGCGAGTTCGTCTGCGGCTTCTGGCGATCCGGCGACATCGGTTCGAAGGATGCCGACGGCTTCGTCTACGTCCACGACCGCAAGAAGGACATGATCAACCGCGGCGGCTACAAGATCTTCACCGCGCAGGTGGAGAGCGTGCTGCTGGCGGCGCCCGGCGTGCGCGAGGCCGCCGTCATTGCCAAACCCTGTCCGATCCTCGGCGAGCGCGTGCACGCGGTGGTGACGCTCGCCGGCGACGTGACGCCCGACGAGGCAGCGCTGGCCGCCCACTGCGCGGCCGAACTCGCCGACTACCAGTGTCCCGAGAGCTTCACCTTCCGGGTCGATCCGCTGCCGCGCAATGCCAACGGCAAGGTGATGAAGCGACTGCTGCGCAGCGAACTCGGATTCGTCAGCGATGGCTGACCAACAACGACCCGGCGCCGAACCGGCGCGGGGCCTGAACGTCGTCAAACGAAACAACCAAAGGGAGACCACGCCTATGACCGCCACCACCCGAAAGGGACTCGCCGCCCTCGCTGCCATAGCGACCCTCGCCACCAGCACCGTCGCTCCCGGAGCTTCCGCCGTGGAGCTGACGATCTCCTCCTCGCTGCCGCAGGTGCACTTCTGGACGGGCCAGTTCCTCGATCCGTTCGCCGATGCGATGGAGGCCGAGACGGACGTCACCTTCACCCGCTTCTATGCCGGCGAGCTGGTCGGCATCGGCCGCGACCTCGATGCGCTGCAGGGGGGGGACGGTGGACGTCGCCTCGCCGCTGCTGGCGCCCTATCATCCGGGCATATTCCCGCTGTCGGACATCACCCAGCTGCCGGTCTACAACACCGACTCTCCGGCAGTCACCCGGGCCTTCCAGAACCTGCTCGACAGTGACGTTGAGCTGAAGGACGGCAAGACGTTCTATGACTACGAGATCGGCGACAAGGGCATCGTCGCCTGGGCACTGGGTGCGACCGGGGCCTATGCGATCTCGACCTCGGGCAAGGAGATCCGGACGCCGGCCGACTTCCAGGGTCTGCCGATGCGGGCCGGCGCCGCGCTGCAGACGATGACGCTGGAGCGGCTCGGCGTCACCCCGGTGACGATGCCGGCTGCGCAGGCCTACGAGGCGCTGTCGCGCAAGACCATCGAGGGCATCCTGCTGTCGGTCGCCGACTGGAAGTCCTACTCGCTCACCGACACGCTGAAGTTCACCATCGACGGCGTGGCGCTCGGCCACTGGGAATCCTACCACGCGATCTCGCAGCAGGCCTGGGACCGGCTGACCGACGCGCAGAAGCAGGCCTTCGACCGCATCGCTCGCGAGACCGCGCTCAAGAATGCCGAGTTCATCGAGGCGCAGGCCGACGAGGTGCGGGCCGAGGCAGAGGGCAAGGGCGCGGTGTTCCTGATGGTGGAAGACCTGTCGCCCGAGCTCCAGGCGCACATCGCCACCGCCGCGCGCGACACCTGGGCGCAGTGGATCGAGCAGACCGAGGCCAATGGCCATCCCGCTCGCGCCGCCGCGAAGCTCTGGGCGGAGCTGATCCAGGCCGAGGGCGGTGTCCTGCCCGAAGGCGTCAAGGAACTGCTGGCCGACTGACGGCAAGGCCCACCATCGCAGTGATCCCGGACGCCGCGTCCGCAGCGGTCCGGGATCGGGGCGCTATCGCTTCCGAGGGATGGCCGCACCGATCCCCGTCTCAAAACGCTGCCGCGCCCGGCCGGCATGAGCGAGGATGGGTCGGCCATGGTACGCGCGGGTGGCAACGCCCCCGCCGGATTTGGAGAGGTCCTGCATGCCGACGCACGAGGCCCTGCTGTTCGCGACCGCCTGGTTCGGTGTGTTCCTGGTGCTCGGTCAGAACGTCGCGACCGTGCTGCTCGGCACCGGCATCCTCGGCATGTGGCTGATGCGCGGAACGCGGCTGTTCGACGGGCTGCTTGCGCCCGACATCATCGCGACCGCCTCCTCGTACTCGCTGTCGATCATTCCGCTCTATCTGCTGATGGCGCAGTTCCTGCTGCGCGGGCGGGTGGTGGAGGACCTGTTCCGGGTGGGCTACCGCCTCGCCGGCCGACGGCGCTTCCCGCTCGGCGCGGCCACCATCATCTCGGGCGGGCTGCTCGGCGCGGTGTCGGGGTCCGGCGCCGCCACTGCGGCGGCGCTCGCCACCATGGCGGCGCCGCAGCTGCAGGCGGTCGGCTACACGCGACGGTTCTCGATCGCGCTGTCCGCCGTCGCCGGCTCGCTGTCGGCAATCATCCCGCCCTCGATCATCATGATCCTCTACGGCTCGCTGACGCTGGTGCCGGTCGGACACCTGTTCATCGGGGCGATGCTGCCCGGCGTGCTGTGCATCCTCGTCTATATCGCCTGCCTCTATCTGTTCGGCGAAACCGACCGTGATGCCTCGCCGACGATGGAGGCGACCGCCGTCTCGCCGCAAAGCGTCGCCGCCTTCGTATTCGTGCTGGCGCTGATGACGGTGGTGTTCGGCGGCATCTATGGCGGGATCATCACCGCGGCCGAAGCCGGCGCGGTCGGCGCCTTCGTCGCCCTGATCGGCATGCTGGCGATGCGTCGGATCGGCCTGCGCGACATCGCCGCTGCGTTGGTCGATTCGGTGAAGGTCACGTCGATGCTGATGATCATCGTCATCGGCGCCCAGATCTTCGGGCGGTTCCTGTCGCTCTCGCGGGCGCCGCGCGAGCTGCTCGCACTGTTGGAGCCTCTGCTGGCAAGCCCGAGCCTGCTGGTGACGCTCCTGCTCCTCGCCTTCTTCGTGTTCGGGCTGTTCCTGGAATCGGCGGCTGTCATGGTGCTGCTGATCCCGATCATCATGCCGGTGCTGGCCGCAGCCCAGGTCGACCTGCTGTGGTTCGGCGTCATGGCCTGCTTCATGATCTCGCTCGGCCTGCTCACGCCCCCGGTCGGCCTGTCCACCTATGCCGCCTGCGCCGCCGCACGTCATCCGGTGGCGCCGATCTTCAACCGAACCGGGCTGTTCGCCCTGGTCGCGGCGATCGTCGTGTCGGCCGTGATGATCGAGTTCCCGGCCGTGGTCACCTGGCTGCCGAGCAGGATCCAGTAAGATGCGGGGACTGTTGCGCGCCTTCGAGCACATCCAGTGGTCGCTCGCCGCCATCGGCGGCGGTCTGTGCCTGTTCGCCATCCTGATCCTGACGGTCGTCACCGTCTATGGCCGCTACGTGCTCGGTGCCGATCTCGTGCCCGGCGGCTACAACATGATCGAGGCGGCGTTGTTTCCGCTGATGGTGTTCTGGGGCCTGCCGCTGGCGCACCGCGAGGGCGCCTTTCCGCGTCTCGAGGTGCTGTCGAGCCTGGCGCCGGGACCGCTCGGCAAGGCGATCTCGGCCTTCGTGCTCCTTGTCGAGGCGGCCGTCTATGCGATCGTGCTCTGGTATGCGGGCAAGTTCACGCTGGTGGCGATCGACAGCGGCCGGCAGTTGCAGATCGGCACCGGCTACTGGCCGGCCTGGCCGGTGGTGATGATGGCGCCGATTTCGTTCGGGCTGATGATGATCGAGATCGTGCGGCTGATGCTGCGCGAGCTGCGCTCGGTCCTGGCCGCCGACTGAGAGGACATCGCCGGTGACACGACCCGATCCGCGTGGCGATGCGGTGTTCGAGCGCGCCACCGACCGCATGGCCATGCTGCGCCACGACCGCCCGCAACGGCTGACCGCGATGACCCGGGCCGGGATGCGGCATCTCGGAACGCTCTTGCAGGAAATCGGCGAGGATCCGACCGTCGGCGTGGCGATCCTCACCGGCTCGGGTCGCGGCGTCTGTGCCGGGCTCGACATCTCCGGCGGCGAGCTCGATGTGCAGGGGACGGCGCGGGACATCACGGAATGCTCCGTCCTGCAGGAGACCTGCGCCGGCGCGATCCCCATCCGCACGAGGCCCCGGCGCGATGACGCCGATGATGATACCGGCCGTGCGGACCGGGCCGGTCTACCCGGCCCGATCCAGCCGGCCTGATCTACCCGGCCAGCGTGTAGGCGGTCTTGACCGTGGTGTAGAACTCGCGCGCATAGGCGCCCTGTTCGCGCGGTCCGTGCGAGGAGCCTTTCCGGCCGCCGAAGGGAACATGATAGTCGACGCCCGCCGTCGGCAGATTGACCATGACCATGCCGGCCTCTGCGTTGCGCTTGAAGTGCGAGGCATATTTCAGCGAGGTGGTGCAGATGCCCGCGGACAGCCCGAAGTCGGTATCGTTCGCGACCGCGAGGGCCTCGTCGTAATCACCGACCTTGATGACGCTGGCGACGGGGCCGAAGATCTCCTCGCGGCTGGTGCGCATCCGGTTGTTGGCGCCGACCAGGAGCGCGGGCGCAAGATAGTAGCCTTCGGTCTCGCGGTTGAGCCGCTCGCCGCCGATCACCTCGCAGCCCTCCTCACGGGCCAGCGCGATGTAGCGCAGATCCTGCTCGAGCTGCTTCTCGTCGACGACCGGGCCGATGTCAGTGCCCTGCTTGAGCGCGTTGTCGATCCTCAGGGTCTTGAGCTTCGCCGTCATCGCCTCGACGAAGCGGTCGTGAATCTTCTCGGTGACGATCAGCCGCGAGGAGGCGGTGCAACGCTGGCCGGTGGAGAAGAAGGCACCGTTGACGGCAGCGCCGACCGCGACATCGAGGTCGGCGTCGTCGAGGACGACCAGCGGGTTCTTGCCGCCCATCTCCATCTGCAGCTTCTTGCCGCTCTCGGCGCAGGCAAGCGCAATGCGCTTGCCGGTCTGGACGGAGCCGGTGAAGCTGATCGCGTTGACGTCGGGCGAGCCGATGATCGCCTCGCCGACGACCGATCCACGCCCCATCACCAGATTGAGCACGCCGGCGGGCAGGCCGGCATCGACCAGGATCTCCACCAGCGCATGGGCCGATCCGGGTACGAGGTCGGCCGGCTTCAGCACCACCGTGTTGCCCCAGGCAAGCGCCGGCGCGATCTTCCAGGCGGGGATGGCGATCGGGAAGTTCCAGGGCGTGATCAGGCCGACCACGCCAACTGCCTCGCGGGTGATCTCGATGCCGACACCGGGCCTGACGGAGGTGATCGCCTCGCCGCCCGAGCGCAGCGCCTCGCCGGCGAAGAACTTGAAGATCTGACCGGCACGGGCCGCCTCGCCGATACCTTCGGCCAGGGTCTTGCCCTCCTCGCGCGACAGCAGCCGGCCGAGCCGCTCCTTCTCGGCGAGGATGCGGGTGCCGGCGGCGTCGAGCAGGTCGAAGCGCTGCTGCGGGGTGGAGCGCGACCAGGCGTGCAGCGCATCCTTCGCCGCCGCGATCGCGGCATGGGTGTCGGCAGCAGTGGCGCGCGCGTACTCGCCGACGATGTCGCTCAGGTCGGACGGATTGACATTCGGCGCGTATTCGCTGCCCTGAACCCACTTGCCACCGATCAGGTTGTCGTGTCTCGCCGTCACTTCGGTCTCCTTGGTGATGGAATGCGGCGGTCGTCGATGCGCGGCGACCGTTCCGTTCGCGCGGCAAGAGACCGCGCGAGGGCGCTTTCGTCAACGCCTGCGGAATACCGGCGGTCGCTTTTCCTTGAAGGCACGCCGGCCCTCGGCCGCGTCCTCGGTGGCGAAGCACACGGTCTGAAGGTCGCGCTCGTACTGGATGGCGTTTTCGAGCGGCATGGCGAAGGCGGCCTTGAGGTTGAGCTTGGCAGTCTCCGCCGCGATCGGGGCGCGGCTGGCGATGGTGGCGGCAATCTCGCGGGCCCGTCCGATCAGCATGTCGGGCTCGACGATCTCGCTGATGAGTCCCCAGGACAGAGCCCGCTCGGCATCGATCGGATCGCCGGTCATCACCATCAGTGCGGCATTCGACGGACCGATCGAATGGGCGAGGAGCGCGGTCATGCCGCCGCCGCCGATCCAACCGAGCTTGATCTCGGGAGCAGCGAAGCGGGCATTGGCCGAGGCGATGCGGATGTCGCAGGACAGCGCCATCTCCAGCCCGCCGCCGAACGCGTAGCCATTGACCGCGGCGATCGACGGCTTGGTCAGGCTGCGCACCGCATCGCAATAGTCCGGCCGGCCGCGGAACGACCAGGCCGTCGGATAGGCATCGAGTTCGCGAATGTCGCTGCCGGCGCAGAATGCCTTCTGCCCCGCTCCGGTCAGCACCACCGCGCGGACGTCATCGTCACCGTTGACCGCCGCGACATGCCGGCGCAGGGCGTCGGTCATCTCCGGCGTCATGGCGTTGAGCTTGTCGGCCCGATTCAGGGTGATGACGGCGACATGGCCGTCGACGTCGAGGGTTACGGTGTCCATGTGTCTGTCTCCTGCATCAGCGCCAAGATGCCGTCACAGGCTGGCGCCGGGACGAGGAAAGCCGTGGTCGTGCTCCTCATATTTCCGCTCCGTCCGGTCGGGCGGCGGCATAGGCGTCCTGAAGCGTTGCCAGCGTCGCAGCTGCGGGTGTGCGAGCGCTCAGCGCCTCGCGCAGGATGGCCGAGGCCCGCGTCTGGAACGGGATGTATCCGTGGAAGCGCGGCCGCACCCAGGCCGCCTCCAGCGTCGCGGCGGTGTCGCGGTAGAACCCGCCCCAGCGGGCGTTGACCGCGGCGTCGGCCCAGGCGTCGCGCCGGCTCGGCTGGCCGTCATGGGCAGGGATGAACGCCGTCTGGGTCTCGCTCGACATCAGCCAGCGCATATGGTCGAGCAGCGCCGGCGTTACCTCGGCCCGGCGGCTGACGGCGATGCCGGTACCGCCGAGCGTCGAGCCGGGTCGCCCGACCCCCGCGACCACCGGGGCGTCGGCGAAGCGGACGGCAAGACGGGCGGGATCGGCCGGCGCAGCATAGTTGACATAGCCGTAGACCAGCGGCACGAGCGCCAGATCCGCGTCCTGTGCCATGGCCTCGAGCAGACCGATCGGGTTGAGCGGCTTCGTCCAGTCCGGCGTCGTCGCGGCGAGGGCTGCCATGATCTCGAGGGCGGCCGTGCCCGTTTCCGCCGACACGAAGCGTCCCGGATCACGGCTCGCCGGCGGCTCGCCCAGCGCCACGCACAGGCTCATGAACGAGAGGATCGCATGGGGCCCCGCGAGCGACAGGGCGACCGGTCTGCGCCCGGCGACGGTGACCACCTCGTCCCAGGTCCGCGGCAAGGCTTCGTCAAGCCGCTCAGGCCGGCAGGCCATGACCTGTGTCGCGGCATCGAGCGGCAGCGCCCAGTGGCGTCCGGCATAGCGGTAGCTCGACAGGCAGGGGCCGATGGTGGCGGTGGACCAGCCGGCGATCTCCGCCGCTGCGAACAGATCCTCGAGCGCGAAGAAGCAGTCCTTGGCGACTGCCTCGCCGACATGGGGGTGATCGATCACCACGATGTCGAATCGGGCCGCGAGATCATCGATCGGGTGGGATTCGAAACCCTCGAGCGGCTGCCTCGACCAGGCGATGGACAGTCCGTCGCGAACCGGATCGAGGGCCGCCGCGGCGGCGGCCAGCGCGTTGTAGCCGCGCGGATGATCCCAGGTCAGTCCGAGATAGTGCGGCGCGCTCACGGTCTTTCCTCGGCGACGACCGTCTCGGCCAACAGCGAGTCGATGCGGGCCTCGTCGTAACCGATCTCCCGCAGGATCTGCCGCGTATCCTCGCCGACGACCGGCGCACCGCGATAGACGCGGGCGGGCGTCTTCGACATCCGGAACGGGAAGCCCGGCATCTTCACCCGGCCCTCTGTCGGGTGATCGTATTCGACGAAGGTGCCGTTGTGGCGGATCTGCGGGTCGTCGACCAGCTCGGCATAGCCATAGACCGGGCCCGCCCAGATGTCGGCCTCGGCGAACAGCTTCAGCCAGTCCGCGCTGGAGCGCTCCTTCAGCTTCTCGCGGGTCTTGGCAAAAATCTCGTCGCGCCGCGTCCAGCCGTCGGTCTCGTCATTCATCGTCAGGAAGGATGGCTCGCCGATCACCTCGCCGAGTTTCCGCAACGGCGGGAAGGCGACGATGATGTAGCCGTCGCTGGTGGCGAAGGCGCCATAGGGCGCGCGGATATAGACGTGGGCGTGCGGCTCGGCCGAACGGGTCTGCGGCTTGCCGGCGACGGTGAACACCGACAGTTCCTGCATCTGCAGGGTGGTGATGGCATCGAGCATGTTGACATCGACGCGCTGCCCTTCTCCGGTGCGCTCGCGGTGCAACAGCGCGGCGAGCGCCGCCTCGAAGGCCGTATAGGCGGTAACGGCATCGACCAGGAACTGCCCGGCCGGCGTCGGTGGCTCCCCCTCGCGGCCCGCCGACAGCATCGCGCCGCTCATGCCCTGCAGAATCAGGTCCTGACCCGGCCTGTCGCGGTAGGGTCCATCCTCACCATAGCCCGACATGGATACGTAGACGAGGCGCGGATTGATCGCCGACAGCGTCCCGTAGTCGACGCCGAGGCGCTCGGCGACGCCGGGACGGTAATTCTGCAGGAAGACGTCGGCGGTCTTCACCAGGTCGAGCAGGATCTGCCTGCCTTCCGGACGCTTGAGGTCAACCGCGAGGCTGCGCTTGTTGCGGTTCAGCGACAGGAACGAGACGTTGATGCGATTGCCGCGCGCGCCGCCCGCCGCCGTGTGGCGCTGCCACTCGCCGGTGACGGGCTCGACCTTGATGACGTCAGCGCCCAGATCGCCCAAGCGCTGCGCCGCGAACGGACCGGCCATGGCGATCGAGCAGTCCAGAACCCGGTAGCCGGAAAGTACGCCCATTTCATTCATCCTCGAAACCTGACGTGACGAGCGGCGAGGCGCCCCAAACTTGCTGTCGTACGGCTCGCGGCCGCTCACGCCGACCGTTCGGGCCAACCCCCTCCTGCAGGGGGAGAGGGTATCGTGCGAGCCCGGACACGGTGCCGTGTCTTCCCATGGGGGTCGGGTTGCATGGCCGGTGCACCGCCACGGATACCCTCTCCCCTCGCGGGAAGCGGTGGCCCGTGCCGCGCGCGGGTCGGGCAAGGAGCCATCCGACCGGCACTCCGCCCCGCGTCACTTCATCACCCAGCCGCCGTCGACATTGAGGGTCTGGCCGGTGATGAAGGCCGAGTAGTCGGAGGCGAGGAACATCATCGTGCCGGCGATGTCGCGCGGCGACCCGCGGCGCTTCAGCGACTGATGCTCCAGCACGAAGCGGGCATATCCCTCGGGATCGGGGTGGATCTTCTCCGCGTCGGTGGGGAAGGCGCCCGGCGCGATCGCATTGACGGTGATGCCGAAGGGGCCGAGTTCGCGCGCCCAGGCGCGGGTCAGTCCCACCAGCGCCCCCTTCGAGGCGACATAGGGGAACAGCTTGTCCCAGCCGCCATAGAAGGTGATCGAGGCGACATTGATGATGCGCCCCCAGCCGCGCGCCCGCATGCCTGGCGCCAGCGACAGCATGCACTGCACATGGGCATCGACATTGACCGCCTGGACGGCGCGGTAGTCCTCGACCGTGTACTCATCGAACGGCCTCGCCGGATAGATCGCGGCGTTGTTGATCAGGATGTCGACCGGGCCATGCGCCGAGACAATGCGGTCGAGTTCGCCCGGCAGCGCGTCGAGCTGCGAGAGATCGACATGCTCGTAGAGCACCTCGCCGGTCGTGCCGACGGCGCGGGAGAGGAGATCGGCGCCGCGATCGTCGCGGATGTCGAGGGCAATCACCCTCGCACCCGCATCGGCAAAGGCAAGCGCGATGTCGATGCCGAGCCCGCCGGCGCCGCCGGTCAGAAGGACGGTCCTGCCCGAGAAATCCATGCTCGCCTCCCAGACCGGAGCATCGCCGGTCACCGCGTTGACGTTCATCGGCCGATTGCCTCCCATTCGCCGGTCGGCACCGGGTAGTCCTCGTCGGGCTGACCGGCTATGGCTCGGATCCGCGCCTCGGCGGCGGCGATCTCGTCCGCGCCGTCGAGCACGGCGAAGCGGGTCGTGTAGCGCCGCTCCTCGCCGTGGGAGAGGCGGATCAGCTCGCCGCGCTCGCGTGCGAACGGCTTGCCGAGCACATGGTTGGTGGAGGGTTCGATGCCGAGGGCATACTGCCCCTCCTGAAGGTTCTGCCACTCGAAATGGGCCGGGAACTCGGCCTTGGCGGTCTCGACAAGGAAGCCGAGGCCGCGGCCGCCGTCGAAGCTGTCGTTGACCAGCGCGACAGGCACCTTGCCGTCGGCATCCGCGGACATCTCGTGCTCCCAGACCTGCTCGTGGAAATTCGACCGGGGGGCCGGCAGCGTCCGATAGCCGACGCCCTGCCGGCGGTAGTCGTCGCCGGCATGGGCCGCCCACACCGTCTTGCGGATCGGCGCGAGATAGCGGCTGCCTTCCGCCAGCACCGGATGGCCGACATTGATGTGGTAGAGGAACATGTGCGGGGTGTCGTAGAAGCCGTGATTGACCACCCGGTCCTTCAGGACGAACTCGTTCGCCCCGACCTTCGCCTCGATCCGGCGGATCAGGTGCAGGTCCTCGCCGAACACGGTGGATTGCTGGACGATGCCCTCGCACCAGAGCGTGCAGTCATCGCCGTCCCAGCTCTCGCCATAGCCGGTGAGCCGGCCCGGGATCGTGCCGATCCGTCCGTGCAGGGAACTGTCGACGCTCTTGCGCGGGCCGTAGACGTAATGGTCGGCCGGATCGGAATCCATGAACAGCGTGTGATCGAGCCCGCAGGTGACCATCAGCCCGGAGAACGACCGCAACCAGGCAAGGCCGCCCTCGCCCTCGTACTCGTGCAGGGCGGGATGGCGGAATCCCGCCGGCGAATGCCAGCCGATCGCCGCCCCCCGAAACTCGCAGTCGGCAACGTCGAGCGCCCGGTCGACCAGCACCGTGAACCGCAAGCCGGTACCGGTCCGGAATTCCAGCATCCGGATGCCGCGCTCCACGCCGTCGCCCAGCGTCATCAGACGGACGCCTGCAAACTGGGACAGCATTCCTGCGTGGCGGGCGACGTCGCGCCGCGACATCGCACGCCCATAAAGCTTCACCATGTCGACGTCTCCAGTACTCGTTACGTCTCGCCGCGGCCCGCCTCGCCCTCGACGATCCCCGCAGCTGTCACGTCCTCAGCGGCCCCGCGGACCGAGGCCGGGGCTGACGGGTCGCGGGACGCCAGCGCCGCGAACGCGAAACCTGCGTCATCCCGGCCGCAACGAGGCGAGGAGCCATGTTCGGGATTGCGCGCCCTGTCGGGCATCCCGCTCCCAGATCGGCCTGCGGCCGCCCGGGATGACGCGCGGATCGATCTGCCCGTTGGTCCTCAAAGCCCGTTCGCCCTCAGCTTGCCGTCGAGGAACTTCTTGGCGCGCGGCACGTCGGCCTCGTCGAGATGCTCGATGATCACGCAGATGTTCGGATGCTTCTCGGAGAGGCGCTTCAGGTAGAGGTCGTAGTTGAGCGAACCGAGACCCGGTGCCGGCAGCTCGATCTCGCCGACGCCGCGGAAGGTGTGCGACTCGAGTGCATCGTCGTCGCCGATGTCGGCGTGCTTCTCCGACTTGTCGTCGCCCGAGCGCTTGACGTCCTTGGCATGGGCGATCTTGATCTTGTCGGACAGCGTGTCGAAGACCTGGTTCAGGACCTTGTCCATGTTGTCGATGTTGTGGGTCTCGAAGTAGTTGGTCGGATCCATCAGCAGGCCGAGACCGGGATGATCGACCTGCGCGAACATCCGCACCGTCTCCTCGACGGATCCGACGACGTTGTTGACATAGGTCTCGAGCAGGAACACCGCGCCGTGGTCATAGGCGTGCTGGGCGAGATCGGCGATGACCTTGCGGCACTCCTCGAACCCTTCCTCGGTCTTGTTCTTCGGGTGGTGAACCCAGTCGCTCTCGGTGTTGAAGGTGCCCGTCTCGGAAATGACATAGGGCGTGCCGAGCAGGCGGGCGTGGCGGATAATCTCCTTCAGATAGCCGACCCGCTTCTCGCGCTCCGCCTTGTCCGGGTGGACGATGTTCGTGTAGCCGGAGATGCAGCAGATCGGCAGGTCGTGATCGCGGAAGGTCTCGCGGATCCGCACGCACTTTTCCTTGGTGATCTGCCCGGCCGAGACGTCGATATCCTTGAAATGCATGTCGAGCTGGACGGTGTTGAAGCCGAGCGCGCGGATCCGCTTCGCGGTCTCCTCGAGGCCATAGGGGAAGTATCCGGTGAAAATGCCCACCTGCATCATGGCGTCAGGTCTCCCTTGGTGTGTCGGTGTGTTCGGTGTGAGTGGTTCGATTCAGACCGGGATCTCGGAAAGCTTCACTGGCCGGTTCTCGGCCATCGAGCGGTAGCCGGCCTCGATCAGCGCCACGGTCTTGACGTTGTCCGCGACGGTGAGGGCCGGCGGCGTCCCGGTCTTCACGGCGTGCTGAAGCTGCTCCATCACGCCGATGAAGGCGTGCGGGAACCACATGGTGTCCCAGATTGGCGTCACCCATTCGCCGCCGGTCGTCCTGGTCGAGGCATAGGTGAGTGTCGAGGCGGTACCGGTCGGCCAGCCGATCGTACCCTTGGCGACGCCGTCGGTACCCTCGACACGCCAGCCGATGTACTGGTCGTCGCGGTAGCCTTCCTGGCGGGGGCCGGACCAGACATCCTCGAGCGACAGCGCCAACAGGCCGGAGGGAAACTTCAGCGTCGAGAGGGTGATGCCGTCGGTATGCTCGAAGCGGGTGCGCGGATCCTTGCGGGTGGTCGTGAAGATCTCGTCGGGATCACCGAACAGGAAACGCAGCACATCGAGGTGGTGGACGCTCATGTTGGCGAGCGTCAGCCGGTCGTAGCCCTCGAGGAAGGTCTGCCAGTGCGGGATGGCATGCATGTCGATCTGCGCGAAGACCGGGGTTCCGAGGTCGCCCCGGTCGAGGATCTCCTTGAGCACGCGCATCGATTGGTCGTAGCGCATGTTCTGGTTGACGGAGAGGACCTTGCCGGCCGCCTTCGCCTCGTCCCTGAGCGCGATCGCCTCGGCGAGCGTCAGCGACAGCGGCTTCTGGGCGAGGATACCCTTGATGTGCGGCTGCTTCAGCGCGTGCCGGATCAGATCCGGCTGCTGATCCGGCGGAAAGGCGATGTCGAGGATCTCGATCGCCGGATCCTCGATCAGCGCCTGCGGCGTGTCGTGGACCTTGCCGATGCCCCAGCGCTCGGCGACCTTCGCGGCATTGGCCCTGGTGCGCGAGGCGATGGCGGCGACCGGAAAGCCGGCCTGCCTGTAGGCGGCCAGATGACACTCCGCCATGATCATGCCGGCGCCGATGCAGCCGATCGCCAGATCGCGCGTGCGCACCTCGGGGTCCGGATGAAAGCCCATGCTGTCGGCCATGTCGTCGTTACTCCCTGGGCTGGTTCTTGTCCTGGCTTGCTCTGTCGTCATCGCGGAGGGCCGCAGGCCGATCCGGGATCGTGATGGATCAACCGCCGGCAGCGTCGCGGTCCCGGCTCCTGGGCGAAGCCCTGGCCGCGATGATGCCGACAGGATCGTGTGTCCCAGCTCCTCATCCCCGCGCCTCCCGGAACAGGGCGGCGCCCGTGTCGCGGGCGAACAGATGCACCCGCTCGGGCCGGATGGTGAGGCCGACCGGCTCCTTCGGCTTCAGCCGCGGCTGGCCGCGGACCATGGCGCGCAGCACCTGGCCCGAGAACTCGACGTCGACGACGGTGAAGCCGCCGAGCGGCTCGACCTCGTAGACGGCCGCCGTCGCCGCGCCGTCGGTCTCGGGCGCCAAGATCTCGACATCCTCGGGCCGGACGCCGAGATCGACCGGCGCGGCATGATCGATCGGGCCACGGCCGAGCGGCAGCGTGAGCCTGCCGTCCTCGCTCTCGAAACGGCCCTCGCGCACGCGGCCCGGCAACAGGTTGATCGGCGGCGAGCCGACCAGACGGGCGACATAGCGGCTTGCCGGGCGGTCATAGATCGCCTCGGGTCGGTCGATCTGGCGGACCTTGCCCTGTTCCAGGATCGCCATGCGGTCGGCGACCGACATTGCCTCCTCCTGGTCGTGGGTGACATAGATGAGCGTCTGGCCGAGTTCGCGCTGGATGCGCTTCAGCTCCACCCGCGTCTCTTCGCGCAGCCGCGCGTCGAGAGCGGAGATCGGATCGTCCATCAGATAGGCCACCGGCTCGCGCACCAGCGCGCGGGCGATGGCGACACGCTGGCGCTCGCCGCCTGACAGCTGGGCCGGCATCTTGTGGAGGATGTGCGCTATATGCAGCTTGGCCGCGACCGCCTCGACACGGGCGGCGATCGCCGCCGCCGAGACCTTCCGCTCCACGAGCGGGAAGCGGACATTGTCGCCCGCGCTCATATGCGGAAACAGCGCCAGGTTCTGGAACACCATGGCGATGTTGCGCCGCGCGGGGCCCTCGCCGAGCACCGAGCGACCGTCGATCAGGATGTCGCCCGAATCCGGCGTCTCGAGCCCGAGCAGCAGCCTCAGGATGGTGGACTTGCCGCTCGTCGGCGGACCGAAGATGCAGAAGAACTCGTTGTCGGCCACCTCGAAGGAAATGTCGTCGACGGCGACCGTCTCGCCGAAGCGCTTGGTGACATTGACGAACGCGATGCGTGCCATGCGCCCTACTCCGCGCTCAGCGCCAGCCCGCTCGCCCGGTCGAACAGGCGGACGCGCGCCGGATCGGGACGAATGGCGAGACGCTCGCCGATGCTCACGGGATAGCCGTTGCCCTCCACCGCCTTGAGCTGATGGCCGGCAGCGGCCAGATGCAGGATCGTCCGGGGACCGATGCGTTCGACGAACACCACCTCCATAGGCAGCGCTCCGGGAGCATCGACGGGAACGATCGCGACATCCTCGGGGCGGATGCCGAACAGCACGTCGGCGGAGGTCGCCGCAACGCGCGGCGCCGGCAGCGCGCCGAGACCGTCCAGCTCGACGACGACGGCATCGCCCGTGCCGGTGAGCCGCCCCGGCACGAGGTTCATGCTGGGCGCCCCGAGGAAGCGGGCGACGAAGGTGTTGATCGGATTGTTGTAGACTTCGATCGGCGAGCCGACCTGCTGCAACACGCCGTGGTCCATCACCGCGATGCGGTCGGCCATGGTCATCGCCTCGAGCTGGTCGTGGGTGACGTAGACCATGGTCTGGCCGAACTCGCGCTGAAGGTGCTTCAGCTCGGTGCGCATCACCGCGCGGAACGCCGCATCGACATTGGACAGCGGCTCGTCGAGCAGGAAGATCTGCGGATTGACGGCAGCGGAGCGGCCGATGGCAAGCCGTTGCAGGATGTTGACGGAGAGGCCGGCCGACTTCTGCTTGAGAAAGGGCACGAGACCGAGAAGTTCCGCGACCTGCCGCACCCGCGCGTCGATCTCGGCCTGCGGCAGCCTGCGGACCTTGAGGCCGTAGGCAAGGTTGTCGAAGACCGTCATGTGGGTGAAGATCGCGTAGTTCTGGAAGACGAAGCCGACGCCGCGCTCGCCCATCGGAACGCCCGTCATGTCGCGGTCGTCGAAGCGGACGCTACCGGCGGTCGGCGTCTCCATGCCGGCGATGATGTTCATCGTGGTCGACTTGCCGCAGCCAGACGGCCCGAGCAGGGCAACGAACTCCTTGTCGCCGATGGTCAGGTCGAGCGATTTTAGCGCCGTGAACGTGCCGAACTGCTTGGTCAGGCCGGAGAGCGTGATCGCCGCCATCGCTCACCTCCGCTCCATCAGCTTCAGGCCGAAGGCGGTGATCACGCTGAGCGAGACCAGGATGATCAGGGCGATCGTCGCCACATAGGACCATTCCAGGTTCTGCAGCGTCACCTTGTAGATGTAGACGGAGATGGTCTCGGTGGCGACGCCCGGCCCGCCGCCGGTCATGATGTAGAGATTGTCGAAGATCTTGAAGATCTCGACCGTGCGGATCACCAGCGCGATGACGATCACCGTGCGGATCCGCGGCAGCATGATCGTGGTGAAACGCTGCCACCACGAGGCGCCGAGCAGGGTCGCCGCCTTGAGCTGGTCTTCCGGCACGCCGATCAGCCCGGCAAGCAGGATCAGGAACATCAGCGGCGTCCACTGCCAGATGTCGGCGATCATCACCGCGATCAGCGCAAGCGTCGGATCGGACAGCCAGGCGGTGCTGACCCGCGTTCCGGTGAGCGCCGACAGGATGTCGTTGATCGGGCCGCCCGACTGGAACAGCATGAAGAACATGTAGCCGGCGACGGCGGGCACGACCATCATCGGGATCAGCAGGATCGAGTAGAACAGCCTCTTTCCCCGGAACTCGTCGACGAACAGGATGGCCAGACCCAGGCCGAGCAGGAACTGGGCAGGGACGCAGACGAGGATGACGAGCAGCGTGCGCCAGAGCGCCGACCAGAACCGGCTGTCCGACATCACGTCAACGTAGTTGGCGAAGCCGTTCCATGATCGCCAGGCGTCGATCCAGCTCTCGCCATAGAGCGGCGACCAGTCGGTCATCGAAATGTAGAGCTGCATCAGCAGCGGAAACACCACGATGAAGACGAGCAGGATCTGCGTCGGCAGCGCCATCCACGTCCCCAGCCGACGGCCTTCCGCGTCGAGCGGCGACTCCGGTGCCGCGGCCATCCGGCCCCCGCGCAGGGACGCCGGTTCGCTCCCCGGTTCGCGCATGGCAATCTCCATGGTCATTGCTTCAGCGCCCCGAAGGTCAGGCCGCGGACGAGGTAGCGCTGGATGGCGATTCCGAGGATGACCGGCGGCAGCGCCGCGATCAGCCCAAGCGCAGCCTTGGCGCCGTAGAGCTGGCCGGTCATCGAGGAGGACAGGCTCGCCATGTAGACCGGGATCGTCACCCAGTCCTTGGTGGTGAGCAGCAGCGCGATCAGATAGTCGGACCAGTTGAGAATGAAGACGAACAGGGCCGAGCTCGCGAATGGCGCCAGCATCATCGGAAAGGTGATCTTCAGGAACACCCGAAGCCTGGAGCACCCCTCGACCAGCGCCGCCTCCTCAATCTCGCGCGGCATCTCGTCGAAGAAGGTCTTCATCAGCCAGAACGAGAACGGCAGCGTGACGATGCCGTAGATCAGCGCCAGCCCCCACCAGGTGTCGGTGAGATCGAGAAACGTCCACATGATCATCACCGGGATCAGCACCGCCATCGGGGGGAAGATCCTGAGCTGGATCAGCGACAGCGGCAGATTGCCACCGACCCGGAAGCGCGACACGGCATAGGCGGCGGCAGTGCCGCACAGCATGGCGATGATCGTGCCGAAGGTCGCCGACAGCAGGCTGGCCAGGATCGGCCGCCACGCGGTCTTCTCCAGGGCGACCAGGAGTTCGGAACTCGACGTGCCGAAGATGAACCGGAAATTGTCGAGCGTCGGCTCCTTCGGCCACCAGGTCAGCGCCTCGCCGCTCGCAGTCCATTCGCTGATCGGCTTGAAGGCCATCGAGACCATCCACAGCGTCGGGACCAGCGTGATCGCCAGTGCGGCAAAGATCAGGACATAACGGCCGATCTCGGGCCAGAGGCGCGCGGTCATCGCACAGGGCTCCGGTGTAACAGGCTGCGGTCTGATGCATGCACGCTCATCAACACATCTCGCCATTTCGGAGGGGGCGGCACGGACTGGCCGCGCCGCCCGCCTCCAGGCTGCCTCGGGAGGGAGGTTCGCCAGTTCAGGCGTCGACCGGATCGAGAACCGTCGGCCAGGCCTCGGCATTGGTCCGGATCGCGTCGGTGAGCTTGTCCTCGCCGATCCGCCGGACAATCCGCTTCCACTCGCGCTCGGTATCCTCCATCGCCTGCTCGGGGGTCTTGGCGCCGGTGCAGGCGGCCACCAGGTTCTCGTCGAGCGCGTTGTGGAAGGCCGTGGCGCCCGGATAGTTGATCGTCGGGACGCTGCGCTCCGCCGTCGCCCGGATCGTGTCCACCTGATACTTGTGGTAGGTTTCCTGAACCAGCGGATCGTCGAAATTGGCAAGCTGGAACGGATCGAAATAGCCCGCCGGGTTCGCCGTCATCCACGAGTAGATGCGGCTCGAGCCGAGCCACTGCAGCAGCAGATAGCAAGCCTCCGGATGCTTCGACTGGGAGGAGACGCTGGCCGAGAGGTTGAGCCACAGTACGCTGCGGCGCACCAGATGGCCATCGAGCTCGCGACCAGGCGGCAGCATCGAGTCCATCCTGCCGGTGACCTTGGATCCGGCATTGGCCGGGTTGTCGAGGAATTTCGGCATGTTGGAGAAGGCGCAAGTCATCGCCGCGCCGCCTTCCGCCATGTTGCCGTACTGCTCCGGCCAGCCCCAGGAGATCGCGTCGGGCGAATGGTAGCTGAGACTCTTGACGTATTCGGTCGCGGCCTGGACGCCTTCCGGTGAATTGATCAGCGGATTGGCCTCGAGGTCGAACAGCATCCGGTTCGGCGTGCCGAGCGAGACATAGCGCTGATACCAATTGGTGTAGCCCCAGCCCTGGTTCCTGAGGTCGGTGCAACCGAACAGGCCCTTGTCCGGGCGATGGAAGAAGGTGGCGATCTGGTCGAGCTCGGCGAAGGTGCGCGGATAACGCAGCGGATAGCCATATTCGGCCTCGAAGGCCTTCTGCTCGGCCGGATCCTCGAACAGATCCTTGCGGACGATCCAGGTCTGGAAGTCGCCGTCGAGCGACACGCCGTAGATCGATCCGCGATACTTGTTGAGCAGGCTGACGCCCTTGGCGCCATTCATGTAACCGCGTTCCGGATCGTCCCATTCGGGCCGGTACTGCTCGGCGAACTCGTCGAGATTGGCAAGACCGCCGGTCTCGGCCAGGTCGCCCAGCCGGTTCCACTCGACGGCGTAGATGTCGAGCCCACCGGCCTTGGTGGCGATGTCCTGCATCGTCTTGGTGAATTCCTGACCGGACGGAACACCGACGATCTCGATGGTGATGCCGGTCTCCTTCTCGAAGACCTCCTTAACCGTCGGTCCTTCGGCCGGATAGGCCTTGGTGAGATGCCCGACGGAGCCCTCGGACAGCATCATGACGATCTTGTCGGGAGCCTTGCCGCCCCCCTTCAGCGCCTTCAGGCCCTCGATCGCACGCCCCTCCGGCGTGTCGGGACCATACTGGTAGCGCTCGGCACCCGGAAAACCCCAGGGGCCGCCCACCATGCCGGGCGCCAGCGTGCCCTCGGCATAGGCGTGACCGAGACCGAGAAACCGCGGCGCAATGCCGACCGCAGCCGTCGCTGCCAGAGCGGCACCGGACTTCAACAGCCTGCGACGCGACGCGTCGAACTTACCCCGACCAGACATGGCCAGCCTCCCTAGGACCGTTGCTCCCGAACATCGTCGTGATGTTTTATGATCGGTTATGATGCATAATGATGCCGCCGTGTCAACAGACACATCAAATTGGCCTGCATATCGCGTCAGACAACGGACGGGTCACGGCATCAGAGGCGGGCGCATCGACCAGCCGAACCAATCGCATGCGGCGTCGGCTGACCGTCCAGCGAACCGGAATCATCTGCTCAATCAGCGAGTTCCGAGGCAGCGGTGGCGATCGACGCCCCGCCCGGCTGCACCCGGCCGGATCCTTCCGCGCTACAGCCCCCCTGCCGCCAGCGGCGGAGGATCGCCCCATACCGCCCCGCCCGGAGTGCAGGCGCCACGGCCTGCGCGGCAGACGCTCGGCACGCCTCACCATCGACACGGCGATGGTTTTGATGTTTTTTGCATCATTTTACATCATGATCGTTGACGGCGCCCCGGTGGCAGCCCACAATGATCGGCAAGGAAGTCGGCGAGTCGACGGGTCATGCGGGCGACGATTTCGGATATCGCGCGGGAAGCGGGCGTCAGCACCGCCACCGTCGACCGGGTGCTGAACAATCGCTCGGGCGTCCATTCGCGTACCCGCGACCGGGTTCTGACCACGGCCGAAAGGCTCGGCTACCTGCCCGGATCAATGGTTGCCGAGACGGGCTACCGGCCGGCGAACGCGACCCGCATCGACTTCCTGCTGCCCGGCGGCACCAACACCTTCATGAACACGCTCGCCGCCCAGATCGCCGCGATGGCCGAATGGCGCGGGCCTCAGGCCGATGTCAGGGTTCGGCTGATCGAAGGCTTCAATCCGGACGCGCTCGCCCGCACGCTGCTCGAGATCCGCGGCGAGACCTCCGGCGTCGGCGTGATCGCGCTCGACCATCCGACCGTGCGCGAGGCGATCCGCGAGGTCAGCGCGGCGGGAATCCCGGTGCTGACGATGGTTTCCGATATCGCCAACGTGCCGCGCATCGGCTATGTCGGCATCGACAACCGCGCTGCCGGACGGCTGGCCGGCCACCTGCTCGGCCGCTTCGTGGGCGCCCGCGCCGGCAATGTCGCGCTGTTTGCGGGCTCGCTCAGCTATCGCGGCCACGAGGAGCGCGAAATGGGCTTCCGCCACATCCTCGCCGAGGAGTTCCCCGGCCTGCGGATCGTCGAGCTGCGCGAGGTCAAGGACGACACCGAACGCAGCTACCGCGAGGCCTGCGCCCTGCTCGATGCGCATGCCGATCTCGCCGGCATCTACAACATCGGCGCCGGCAACCGCGGCATTGCCCGGGCGCTCGAGGAGCGCGGCCGGGCGCGCGACATCGTCTTCGTCGGCCACGAGCTGACCGAGCACACGCGCCGCTACCTGCTGTCGGGCACGATGGATGCGGTGATCGACCAGAACCCGCGGGTCGAGGCGCGCGATGCCATCGACCGGCTGCTGGCGGCCGCCCGCGGCGAGCCCGCCCCGAACCTGCCCGCCATCCGCATCCAGGCGATCTTCCGCGAGAACATCCCGGAAGCGTGAACCGCGCGATTGGTCTATGGTGTCGCGCCGCAACCCTCCGCACGGCATTTCCCAGACGCCGACAGATCCCAGACGACGACAGACGAGGAAACGCAGATGAGCTTCGATACCACCGCTGGCTTCGCGCTGCCCGAGGATGCCGCAGACGCCGTGCTGGTCGGTCGTGTCTGGCGGCCGGACGTCGGCGGACCCGCCGTCGTCACGGTGCGTGGCGACGATCTCGTCGACATCTCCGAGATTGCCCCGACGGTGCGCGACTTGTGCGAGAGCGATCGACCGGTGGAGCTCGCGCGGGCGGCCGAGGGCAGGCGGATCGGCCGGCTCGACGACATCCTCGCCAACACCCCGCGTGCCGACCGTGACCCGGCCCGGCCCTGGCTGCTCGCTCCCATCGACCTGCAGGCGGTGAAGGCAGCCGGCGTCACCTTCGCCATCTCGATGCTCGAGCGCGTCATCGAGGAGCAGGCGCGCGGCGAGGCCGACCGGGCGGCGGCGATCCGCGCCGAGATCACCGCGCTGATCGGCGACGACCTGTCGAAGCTCAAGCCCGGTTCCGAGCAGGCGATGGCGCTGAAGGCGATGCTGGTCGAGAAGAAGGCCTGGTCGCAGTATCTCGAGGTCGGCATCGGGCCGGACGCGGAGGTGTTCACCAAGGCGCAGCCGATGGCCGCCGTCGGCCATCTCGCCGAGGTCGGCATCCACCCGATGTCGACCTGGAACAATCCGGAGCCCGAGATCGTGCTGGTCGTGACCAGCGCCGGACAGATCATCGGCGCGACACTTGGCAACGATGTCAATCTGCGCGATGTCGAGGGTCGCTCGGCCCTCCTGCTCGGCAAAGCAAAGGACAACAACGCCAGCGCCGCGCTCGGGCCGTTCCTCAGGCTGTTCGACGGCGGTTTCGGCCTCGATGACCTGCGCTCAGCCAGCGTCGGCCTCGAAATCGTCGGCGAGGACGGGTTCCGGCTCGAGGGCAGGAGCGACATGAGCCGGATCAGCCGCGACCCGGCCGATATCGTCGCCCAGACGATCGGCAAGCATCACCAGTATCCGGACGGCTTCGTGCTCTATCTGGGCACGATGTTCGCGCCCATCGAGGATCGCGACCACCCGGGCGAGGGCTTCACCCACAAGCCCGGCGATATCGTCACCATCGCCTCGCCGCGCCTCGGGCGACTGTCGAACCGGGTACTGCGCTGCCCGGACGTCGAGCCCTGGACGTTCGGTGTCGGCGCGCTGATGCGCAACCTCGCGCAGCGCGGGCTGATCTAGCCGGTCGGCCCCAAGGACCTCGAGCGTCGATTGCGGGGACGGTCCTGCGGCCGATCTGTCCTCGTCCGGAAGCGGCGGGCAGGCTACCGGGACGCCCGCAGTGCGGTCATGTAGCTCGTCCACCAGTTCTCGGCGCTGTCGCGCTCGATGACCTCGAACATCCGCTGCCAACGATCCCGGCGCTCCTCCAGCGGCATGGTCACCGCGCGCTGCAGCATCTCGGCCGTGCCGTCGGTATCGTAGGGATTGACCAGCAGCGCACCGTCGAGCGCCTCGGCCGCGCCCGCAAAGCGCGACAGCACCAGCACACCGGGATCGGCATCGTCCTGGGCGGCGACATACTCCTTGGCGACGAGGTTCATGCCGTCGCGCAGCGGCGTCACCAGGCCGACGCGGCTCGCCCGGAAGATGCCCGCCAGCGCGCGGCGCTGGAAAGCGCGGACAATCAGGCGGATCGGCGTCCAGTCGATGTCCGCGTAGAGCCCGTTCAGGTGGCCTGCGAACCGCTCCAGCCCCTCGCGGATGTCGGCATAGGCCTCGACATCCGAGCGCGACGGCGGCGCGACCTGGAGCAGCGTCACCCGGTTGAGGTTCTCGGGATACTGTTCGAGAAGGCGCCCGAATGCCTCGAACCGCTGCACGATTCCCTTGGAGTAGTCCAGCCGGTCGACGCCGATCAGCTGGAGCCTGTCGCCGAGCACCTGGCGCATGCGCTGCTCCTGCCGCTCGGCCTCCGGAGAGGCGGCAAAACGCCGGAACGCCTGCGGGTCGATGCCGACCGGGAAGACGCCGACGCGGACACGGCGGCCGTTGACCTCCAGCCACTCGCTGTCGAAGCTGCCACCCTCCTCCTCGAGGAAGTAGCGGACGAAGGCCTGCCTGTCGCGCTCGGTCTGGAAGCCGATCAGGTCGTAGGCCAGCATCGCCCGCATCAGGTCGTGCCAGCGCGGCAGGCTCGCCAATACCTCCGGCACCGGGAAGGGAATGTGCAGGAAGAAGCCGATCGGGTGGTTCGCCCCCATCGCCCTGAGCTTCGCGGCGAGCGGCATGAAATGGTAGTCGTGCACCCACACCGTGTCGTCGGGGCCCAGCAACGGGAACAGCCGGGCCGCGAACCGCTCGTTCACCGACCAGTAGCCGCGCAGCAGGTCACGGTCGAATCTGGCGAGGTCGAGGCGATAGTGGAACACCGGCCACAGCGTCCGGTTGGCATAACCCGCGTAGAAGGTCTCGTAGTCCGACTGGTCGATGTCGATGGTGGCGAGGCTGATGCGGCCGGCCTCCTCCGTCTTCAGCCGCCCGTGCGTCCCCTCCTCCGTGACCTGGCCCGACCAGCCGAACCAAAGGCCGCCGCGGCGCTTCAGGGCATCTACGATCGCGACCGCGAGACCGCCGGCGCGGGCGCTGTCCCGGATCGGTCCGACCCGGTTGGAGACGACGACGAGCCGGCTCATACGACGGAATCCCAGCGGCGGCTGAGGCGCATCGCGCCGTTGATGAGTCCGACCATCGAATAGGTCTGCGGGTAGTTGCCCCACCGCTCGCCGGTGCGCGGATCGACGTCCTCGGACATGAGGCCGAGCGGATTGCGCGTCGCCAGGACCGACTCGAACATCTCGCGCGCCTCCTCACGCCGCCCGATCCGGGCGAGCGCGTCGATGTACCAGAAGGTGCAGATGTTGAAGGCGGTCGCCGGCGTTCCGAAATCGTCGGCGGCGGCATAGCGGTGCACGTGGTTGCCGTGCCGGAGCTCGCGGCCGATACGGTCGACGGTGGCGACGAAGCGCGCGTCACAGGGATCGAGAAAGCCGACCTCCGCCATCAGCAACAGCCCCGCGTCGATGTCGCTGCCCCCGAAACTCTCGACGAAACTTCCCCGTTCGGGCGACCAGGCATTGTCGATGATCGCCTTGTGGATCGTCGCGGCCTGCGCGGACCAGTAGCGCGCGCGATCGGCCAAGCCGAAATTCGCCGCAATCCTGGCCAGCCGGTCGCATGCTGCCCAGCACATCAGGCTCGACGAGGTATGAACGCGGGCCCGGGTGCGCAGTTCCCACATGCCTGCGTCCGGCACCGCATGCAGCGCGAAGGCGCGCTCGCCGATGCGTTCGAGATCGCGGAAGTCGTCGAGCGTGGGGCGCCGGAACAGGCGCTGGTCGAAGAAGGACTGGCTCGCTGCCAGTACGATGTTGCCGTAGACGTCGTGCTGGAGGTGCTCATGCGCCTGGTTGCCGACCCGTACCGGTCCCATGCCGCGATAGCCGGGCAGGCTGTCGGCAACCGTCTCGACCAGGTGGCGCTCGCGGGCGATGCCGTAGACGGGCTGGACGTGACCGTCGCAGTCGCGGACGATGTTGTAGAGATAGCGGAGATAGGTCTCCATGGTCTCGACCTCGGCCAGGCTGTTCAGCGCCCGCACCACGAAGAAGGCATCGCGCAGCCAGCAGTAGCGGTAATCCCAGGTGCGCTGCGTCCCCGGCGCCTCGGGGATCGAGGTCGTCATCGCCGCGACGATCGCCCCGGTCTCCTCGAAGGTGCACAGCTTCAGGGTGATCGCGGCACGGATCACCGCATCCTGCCATTCGAGCGGCACGGCGAGCCGACGCGACCAGCCGCGCCAGTGGCTCGCGGTCTCCTCCTCGAATTCGCGCGCCAGCGGGGCGATGCCCTCGCTGACGGTCTCGTCCGGACCGAGCAGGAAATCCATCGGCCCGTCGAGTACGAACGGCACCTCGCCGGCGAGGTAGGTTACCGGCGCGTTGGTCGTCAGCCGCAGCACCAGATCGGCGCCGACATAGCGCACATGGTTGCTGCCCATCGTGATCGCCGGCGCCTCCCGCCCCCAGGCGAAGCGCGGGCGCACGCGCACGGTGATGCGCGGCCGCCCGGTGAGCGGACGCAGCCTGCGGACGAGCTGAGCAGGCCGGAACATGCGGCCGCGGCTGGCAAAGCGCGGACAGAAATCGGTGATCTCGATGCCGTCGCCGGCGCTGCTCCACAGCCGTGTCCTGAGGATGGCGGTGTTCGGATCGTAGGCCTGCTCGGACCGCACGTGGTCGTCGAGATCGACGGTGAAGGCGCCCGCATGGCGGTCGGCCTGCGGCGGTGCGCCGAGCAGTGCATGGAACACCGGATCCCCGTCGAAGCGCGGCAGACAGCACCAGACGATCCGCCCGACACTGTCCACCAGCGCGCTCACCGCGCAGTTGCCGACAAGTCCGAGATCCAGTCCGCTCACCCCTCGACTCCCTTACCGGCTCCGTTGGCGAGACACGACACAGCCCGTTCCAGCCAGGCCCGCAACTCGGGTACGGAGTCTGCCCTGTAGCGCGCCAGCGTCGGTCCCGCGCCGACCTTTACGCCGAAGCCCCCCAGTTCGTTCACCGCCCGGAATCCGTCCTCGTCGGTGATGTCGTCGCCGACGAAGACCGGAACACGTCCGCGGAACGGTGCATGCTGCATGAACGCCCGCACCGCCCGACCCTTGTCGCCGCCCGCCGGCTTGACCTCGAGCACCATCTTGCCATCGAGCACATGCAGGTCCGGGAGGTCGCGCACGGCCTCGCGCACGACAGAACGGCAGAGATCCGCAAGATCGGGCCGGTTCCGGTAGTGGAGCGCCATTGCCGGGCCCTTGTGCTCGAGCAGGAGACCGGCGCGGCCGGCGAAATCCTCAAGCCGCGCGACCACCTGCTGCGGGATCGCGCCGGCGCGCCGGCTGCGGGCCGGACGGTCCGGGCGTGGTCGGAGCTCGAGACCGTGCAGACCCGCAGCAGGAAGCCTGGCCGGCGACAGGTGCCGATCAATCTCGGCCAGCGGCCGGCCGCTGACGATCGCCACTGCACCGCCGAGCAGGCCCGACAGACGTCCGAGCGTTCCGGCAAGTCGCCGCTCGACGCGGATCGCATCCGGCCGTTCGGCGATCTCGACCAGGGTTCCGTCGAAATCGAGGAACAGCGCCCAGCCGCTATTGGGAGCGGGCAATCCGATGTCGTGGCCGCTCATGCCGCGTGCTCCGCCGGATTGCCCACTGGGGCGGACGCCTGTGCCCCTGTCGCAACAGCCAGCGCCATCGCCCCTTCCTCCGTACCGTCAGGTGTCGTTGCGCCGACGCAACAGGTGAAGCATTCCCGCATCAAACAGCCGTGACCGAGACTCGGGTTCGCTTGATTTTTGCAAGGGCCTAACCGACAAGGGTTTTCGTTGGCCTGGCTGCGGCGATTCCCCGATCGGCCAGGAGGATTGGCGGTTTTTCGAAGGACACTGGAATGAACCGGCGATTGATTGCACTGACCGGTCTGGCGGTTGCAGTCCTGTTCGGCACGTTGGCGGAAAGTCGTGCGGAAATCGATCCGCTTACCGGGCGCCCGCTGCAGAGCGGCGGCGTGTGGGCCTACACGCCGATTCCGCGCAAGGTCGTCGATTACAACGGTCCGTATCCACCGGGAACCATTGTCGTCAACACGCCCGAACGGCGCCTGTATCTGGTGATGGAGGATGGCAAGGCGCTGCGCTACGGGATCGGCGTCGGGCGCGAAGGCTTCCAGTTCTCGGGCAATTTCACGGTCAGCCGCAAGGCGGAATGGCCGGATTGGCGTCCGCCGGCGGAAATGCGCAAGCGCCAGCCGGATCTGCCGGAATTCATGCCGGGTGGGCCGCAGAATCCGATGGGTGCGCGCGCGCTGTATATCGGCTCGACGCTGTACCGGATTCACGGCACCAACACCAACTGGAGTATCGGCCGCGACCTGTCGTCGGGCTGCATCCGGATGCTGAACGAGGATGTCATCGACCTGTACAACCGGGTGAATGTCGGCACGAAGATCGTCGTGCTGCAATAGATCGGGCCCCGAGGCAACGTGGGTGTCGATGGGCCGGAGCGCCATGCTCCGGCCCTTTGCATTTGCGGCAATGGCAGGCGCCGCATCGATCAGCGGGAGAGTCCCTTGCGAGCGAGCTCGGCCAGGTAGTCCGCCCAGAGCGAGTCGTGCTCGCGACCGAGCCAGTGCAGATAGTCCCAGCTGTAGATGCCAGTCGAATGCAGGTCGTCGAACACCAGACGGACCGCGTAATTGCCGATCGGGATGATCTCGAGGATCCTGACGTGACGCTTGCCGGAGACTGTCTGGCGCTGACCGGGGCCATGCCCCCTGACTTCCGCGCTGGGGCTGAGGACGCGCAGGAATTCCGCCAAGAACACATGGCGCGACCCGTCGTCGAAGGCGACCGTCAGGTCTGTTCCCTGCCGCGAAAGGCGCAGTTCGGTCGGCCATGGACGCTGTGGGGTTTCGGTCACTGTCGGTTTCGCCCGGTCGGATGCCGGCCGGCGGTCCGGGACGCGCCCCGCCGCCGCCCGACCGGCAATCTAGTCGCGATGCCCGGGCAGGCAAGTCCGCAGCGCAACACCGCCGGTGCGTCCGGCACCCGATTGTGCTATCCACTTCGCAAAGGCTCCCGCCAGTCGCGCAGTTGAAGGGGTTCGCCTGCATGACACGGCAAGATCTGGTGACGGCAAGTTCGACCGCGCCTGCAACAGGTACCTCGCAGCGCCCGCCGCTGATCGACCCGTTCGCGCGCGCCGTCACCTATCTGCGCATCTCGGTCACCGACCGGTGCGACTTCCGCTGCAACTACTGCATGGCCGAGCACATGACGTTCCTGCCGAAGCAGGAACTCCTGTCGTTCGAGGAGATCGACCGCATCGCCTCGGCCTTCATTGCGCGCGGGGTGCGCAAGCTGCGTCTGACCGGCGGCGAGCCGCTGGTCAGACGCAACATCATGGCGCTGATCCGCACCCTGTCACGGCATCTCGACGGCGGCGGACTTCAGGAGCTGACACTGACCACCAACGGCTCGCAGCTCGCCCGCTTCGCCGACGAACTGGCCGCCTGCGGAGTCCGGCGCATCAACGTCTCGCTCGATACGCTCGATCCGGTGAAGTTCCGCGCGATCACCCGGTGGGGCGACCTCGGCAAGGTCATGGCCGGCATCGATGCGGCGCAGGCGGCCGGCCTCAAGGTCAAGATCAATGCGGTGGCGCTGAAGGGCGTCAACGAGGACGAGATCGATGACCTGCTCGTCTGGTCGCACGGCCGCGGCATGGATCTGACGCTGATCGAGACCATGCCGATGGGCGAGATCGAGACCGACCGGACCGACCAGTATCTGCCGCTGAGCCTGGTGCGGGCGCGGCTTGCGGCGCGCTGGACGCTCGAGGACATCGACTACCGGACCGGCGGCCCGGCCCGCTACGTGCAGGTCGCCGAGACCGGCGGCCGGCTCGGCTTCATCACGCCGCTGACGCACAATTTCTGCGAATCCTGCAACCGCGTGCGGCTGACCTGTACCGGGACGCTGTTCATGTGCCTCGGCCAGGAGGACGCTGCCGATCTGCGTACACCGGTTCGTGCCTCGGAGGGCGATGAGCTGCTGCATCAGGCGATCGACGAGGCGATCGGCCGCAAGCCGAAGGGCCATGACTTCGTCATCGACCGCCGCACCCGCCGTCCCGGTGTCGGCCGCCACATGAGCGTCACCGGCGGATAGGTCGCGACCGGTTGCGCCAGCCCAGCAGGGCGCGCATGGGCGCCACGCATCCGCGCCGGTGGTCGGCCATCGCGCTTCGTGATAACAGCCGTGGTCGAGGGGTAAGGCTCCTGCGGCCAGTCCCGAACAACGCCCCCGCTCCGGAAGCGCCCGTGCCAGGTTCCGCGCATCGGCGGCAATCGACCGTCGGATCAGACTCGTGAGTACGCTGTCCGGGCCCGCGGCCGGCACGACCGCGCAGGAGAACCTGCGCGGCATCCTGTCGATGCTGGCGGCGATGCTGCTGTTCATCACCAACGACATGCTGGTCAAGCTCGCCAGCGAGCAGCTTCCGACCATGCAGATCATCTTCCTGCGCGGATCAATGGCGCTGGTGCTGGTCGTCGTCGCCGCCTACGCGACGGGCGCGCTCGACCGGATCCCGCGTTCCGGCGGCAGGATGCTCGGCCTGCGTACCATCGGCGAGATCGGTAGCACGCTGTTCTATCTCACCGCGCTGTTTCACATGCCGATTGCCAACGCCACCGCAATCCTGCAGGCCATGCCGATCGTCATGACGCTCGTCTCGGCCCTGTTCCTCGGCGAGATCGTGCGCTGGCGGCGCTGGGTGGCGGTGGTCGTCGGCTTCCTGGGCATGCTGCTGGTGGTGCAGCCCGGCACGGACGGATTCGACATCTACGCCGTGCTGGCCATCATCAGCCTCGGCTTCGCGGTGCTGCGCGATTTCTGCAGCCGCTACCTGCCGGCGGAGATGCCGTCGCTGTTCGTCTCCATGGTCGCGATGGCCGCCGTCACCACGGTGGGCGGCGCGCTGATGCTGATGGAGCCTTGGCAGCCGGTCAGCCTCGAGGCATGGATCTATCTCGCCGCCGCGGCCGTCTTCCTCAGCGGCGCGTTCTTCTTCATCATCGAGGCGATGCGGCACGGCGAGGTGTCGGTCGTCACCCCGTTCCGCTATTCAATCCTGCTGATCGCGATCGCCTATGGCTACCTGATCTGGGGCAACCTGCCCGACCTGCTCGCAACAGTCGGCATCGTGCTGATCGTCGGCAGTGGCCTCTACGTGTTCTACCGCGAGCGGCAGGTTCACCGGGCCGCCCGCCGCCAGCCGGACGCGGACGGAGGGCCGTGAGCGAGGCGGCAGCACAGGGGCCGGACCTCAGGGTCGGACGGCTGCTCGCGATCCTGGTGGTCGCCAGCGGCCTCGGGCCGCTGGCGATGAACATCGTGCTACCCTCGCTGCCGGGTATGGTCGGCGAGTTCGGGGCGGGATATGGCTATGTGCAGCTGGTGCTCACCCTCTATCTCGTCTCGCTCGCCGCCGCGCAGCTTGCCTATGGTTCGCTGTCGGACGGTTACGGGCGCCGCCCGGTGATGATCGCCGGTCTCCTGATCTTCCTTACCGGCAGCCTGATCTGCGCGCTGGCCTGGAACCTGCCGGTGCTGCTTGCCGGGCGCATCATCCAGGGCGCCGGCGGCAGCGTCGGCATCGTTCTCGGCCGAGCCATCCTGCGCGACCTGTTCGGCCGTGACCAGGCGGCGAGCCTGCTCGGCTACGTGACCATGTCGATGGTGCTGGCGCCGCTCCTCGGCCCGGCGATCGGCGGCCTGTTCGAGGAGACGCTCGGCTGGCGGGCAGGCCAGGCCGCCCTCGCGGTGTTCGCCGCGTTGACGCTGGCCGCGACATGGGCGCAGATGCCGGAGACCAACCGCGAGCGCGGCATCGCCGCCGGTCTCGGGCCGCTCCTCCGCGCCTTCGGCTTCCTTGCCCGAATACCAGTCTTCCTGCTCTATACCGGCATCCTCGCCTTCACCGCCGCGACCTTCTACGCCTTCCTCGGCGGGGCACCCTACATCGTCATCGAGCTGATGGGGCGCAGTCCCGGCGAGTTCGGGCTGTGGGCCATGTCGATCGCCGGCGGCTACATGATCGGCAACTTCGTGACCGGCCGCTATGCGGTCCGGGTCGGCACCCGCCGGATGATCCGGATCGGCGTACTTGTCGGCGTCGCCGGGGGGTTCGCCATGATGGCAGCCGTCGCGCTCGGGCTCGATCATCCGTTCTGGCTGTTCGCAACGATCATGGTCATATCGTTCTCGAATGGGCTGGTGATCGCCAGCGCCGTGACCAGTGCCGTCAGCATCCGCACCGATCTTGCCGGCGCCGGCGCCGGACTGAGCGGCTTCGTGCAGATCGGCTTCGGAGCGCTGGTCACGGTGATCGTCGGGATCATCCAGGGCGACAGCGCCATGCCGATGGCGACCGTCATCACGCTGGCAGCCATTGCCGCGGCCGTCTGCTACCTGCTGGCGGCACGCCATCCCGACCCGGCGGACCTATCCGCCGCAAACCCCAGCGGCTAGACTGCGCGACCCGCCGAAGCCGCCCGCCCGACCAGACGCCCCATGCTGTTTCACGCCGTCGAGTTCGTCCTGGTCTTCCTGCCGGCGACATTCGCGCTGTTCCTGATCCTCGAGCGGACGGGGAACGCGCGCTTCACGGTGCATCTGCTCACCATTGCTTCGCTGATCTTCTACGGCTGGTGGGACTGGCGTTTCCTCGTGCTGCTGGTCGGCTCCGTGGCGGTGAACTACGCGATCGGCGCGGCCCTCGCCCGCCAGCCGGACGGGGGGCGCGGGCGCGCGTTGCTGATGCTCGGCATCGCCATCGATCTCGGGCTGATCGGGGTGTTCAAGTATGCCGACTTCGCCCTGGGTACCTTCACCGCCATCGCCGGATGGGAATACCACCCGCTCGGCATCGTGCTGCCGCTCGGCATCTCGTTCTTCACCTTCCAGCAGATCGCCTGGCTGGTCGACATCCGCAGCGGACGCGACCGGCAGGTGCCGCCGTTTCTCGACTACGCGCTGTTCGTCACCTTCTTCCCGCAGCTGATCGCCGGACCGATCGTCCATTGGAGCGAGGTCGGCGGCCAGTACCGCCGCATGGCGCAGAGGAAGCGCGGTGCCGACCGAGCATGGCTCGACGTCGCGGTCGGCCTGTCGATCTTCGCGGTGGGTGTCTTCAAGAAGATCGTCATCGCCGATGGCTGCGCCGCCATCGCCTCGCCCATCTTCGACCGGGCGGATGCCGGCCATGTGGTGCCGCCGCTTGCCGCCTGGGGCGCGGTCAGCGCCTACACGATGCAGATCTATTTCGACTTCTCCGGCTATTCCGACATGGCGATCGGACTTGCCCGGATGTTCGGCATCCGGCTGCCGGTGAATTTCTTCTCGCCCTACAAGCAGGCGAGCATCATCGGCTTCTGGCGCACCTGGCACATCACCCTGTCGCGATTCCTGCGCGACTATGTCTACATCCCGCTCGGCGGCAATCGGCAGGGACGGGCGCGCCGCCACGTCAACATGCTCGCCACCATGCTGATCGGTGGGCTGTGGCACGGGGCGTCGTGGAACTTCGTGCTGTGGGGCGGGCTGCACGGCATCCTGCTGGCCGTGAACCATGCCTGGCGGGAGTTCAGGCTGCGGCGCGGGATCGCCGCAACGGGCCTCGCCGGGAACCTGTGGCGCTGGGCCGGCTGGGCACTGACGCTCGCCTGCGTGATGCACGCCTGGATCCTGTTCCGCGCCGAGACACTTGCCGGCGCCCGCAACGTCGCCGCGGCGATGTACGGGCTCGGCGGACTGGTACCCGGCCGCTTCCACAACGCCCGCGTCACCGACATCGAGTGGGCAATGATCGGCGTCGCGCTGGCGATCGCGGTGCTCGCGCCGAACACCGCCGAGATCTTCCGCAAGTACAATCCCGCGGTCGGGCTCGCGGCGCTGAGACTGCGCCTTGCCGACGAGCCGATGGTGCGGCTGTACTACCTGCCGGCGACGTGGCGCCTGCCACCGTGGCGACCGCGGCTGGGCTGGGCGCTCGCCATCGGCGCGCTGCTCGTCGCCTATGTCTATACCGCCAGCCGGTACGAGGCCTATGTCGAGTTCATCTATTTCCGCTTCTGAAGGCCGCGCCCCGCGCCCGCGCATCGCCCGGCACATCGCCGGCTACCTCGCGGCGATCGGCACGCTGGTGGTGCTGGCGGTGCCGGCCTTTCTCGGGCTGGTGGCGCTCGGCCACGGGCTGACGCTCGACATGGCCTATGACAAGGTGGCGCTCCGGCTGACGGAGAAGATGGCGCTCGCCGAAACCCGCGAGGGCCGCCGCATCCTGGTGTTCTCCGGCTCGAGCGGCTTCTTCGACTTCCGTGCCGCCGACGTCGAGGCGGCGACCGGGCTCGCCACCGTCAATCTCGCCACCCACTCGGGCAACGGTCTCGCCTTCCTGCTCTGGCAGGCGGAAACCGTCGCACGGCCGGGCGACATCGTCATCCTGCCGCTCGAGGACGGCTACTACAGCGAGCCGGGCGTCACCTATTACGGGGCCAATGTCTCGCTGGCGATGGGCGCCGGCTTCTTCGACGATCTGCCCTTGCAGGACAAGCTGGTCTATCTGCGCAACATCCACATCCGCCGGCTCCTGAAGGTTGCCGTCGCGCGCCTGGGGATCGGCACCTACGAGCTGGAACCCGGCTGGACGCTGCCGATCAACGCCAATGGCGACATGGAGGCGCAGACCCCGGACCCCGCGGCCCTCGCCGCGCTGATCGCCGAGGTCTCGGGCCAGCGCGCGAACGGCTTCACCTTCGTGCCGCCGGCCTTCGAGCGGATCCGGGACTTCGTGGCGCGGATGCGGCAGCGCAACGTCGCGGTGGTCTTCACCCTGCCCGGCATCATGGAGACTGCCGCACCGACCGAGGCGCAGGTCGCAGCGCTCGCGTACCGCATCGATCAGGCCGGCGCCACGTTCCTGCCGCTGCGGCAGAACGGCGCGATTCCCGCCGAGATGATGTTCGACACGATCTATCATGCGGCCGTGCCCGGCGCGCGGGTCTATACCGCCCAGGTGATCCTGGCGCTGTGCGAACGGGGCGATGAACTCGGCTTTGCCTGCAGCAGCGAGGCGATCAACGCCGCCGAGACGCTACTGGTCCGAGCTGCCGAGCGGGGTTACCTGATCGCAGCGGATGCGGAGCTGGCGGCGATCGGGCCGCTGGGGGAGAAGCTGTTCGCGGCGCTGGAGGCCGGACGCACCTATCGGTTCAGCCTGGCGCGGCTGCGCGGCTGCCGCGACGAGCTGGTGATCCGGGCCAACGGGACGGGAACCCTCGACATCGCCATCGCCGGCAAGCCGGTCGCGCCGCTGATCGCGCCTGGACCGCTCGCCGAGGTGCGGCGGCAGCTCACCGGCGCGCCGGGCCTGGTGCCGGTGCAGATCACCGTGCGGGAAGGTGCGCAGCTCCATCTCGCCACCGTGCTGCGCGAGAGCAGCTGCAAGGGCTGAGTCCGGACGGCCCGATCCCGGCTGTTCGGCCGGGATGACGGGCGATCGTGTGACGACGTGCGGTGGCGGCGTGCCGGCCGACGCCCTCACCCCAGGACCGAGAAGCTCGATTCCGGGTTGATGGTCCTCAGCCGCGAGTAGAAGCCGACATTCGTGGTCCGGCCGATATGCTTCAGCGGAAAGATCACCGGATCGGCGTCGTGGTCGTGGCCGGCTTCGACCTTCTCGATCAGATGCGCCATCATCGCGCCGGCGACGCCGGCATTCTTGAACTGATTGCCGCTTGATCCGCAGGCCATGTAGAAGCCTGGCACGGCCGACTTGTCGTAGATCGGGATCCAGTCCTCGGTGACGTCGTAGAGTTCGGTGACGCCCTTCATCCGGCTGGTGATCGGCAGGCCGGGGATGCGCTGGGCGGCGCGCAGCGCCTGGACGCGCCACTGCTCGGTGAAATTGCGGTCCCAGTCGTCGGGATCGACCCAGTCGCGCGGATCGCAGGGCGGGTCCTCCGAACCGATCAGGATGAAGCCGCCCTTCTCCGGCCGGGTGTAGCAGGCGATGTCGGAGTCCGACGTCACCATGCCGATCTCGTCGTAGCCTTCGACCGGCATCGGCAGATGCACCACCTCCTGCTTCAGCGCGCGCGTGGTGATCTTCATGTCGGCGGTGGCGCCGGCGAGTTCGTTGACCTTGCTGGAATGCGGCCCCGCGACATTGACCAGGACGCGGGTTGCCAGCCTGGTCCCGTCGTCGAGCGTGACACCGGCGATCCGGCCGGTGACATCCTTGTCGATGCCGACGACACGCCGGTTGAACAGGAATGCGCCGCCAGCCGCCTCGGCCGCCCGCTGCAGATTGTGGGCGGACAGCTGCGGATCGGTGATGTAGCCCGCATAGGGAAAGTAGACCGCACCGGCGAGTTCGCCCCCGGTCGGTTCGCCGAAGCCCTCGTCCTCGGGCCGCTTCGGCGGATGATAGAGGCGGATGTCGAAATAGGGCAGCCGTGCCTTCAACGCCGCCGTGTCGAGATCCTCGTAGGGAATGCCGAGGGCATCCATGTTGGCCTTGACATGGGCGAGATGGCGGTTCGCCTCGGTCTTCATCACGACGCAGCCGGTCTGGCGGAACTCGGCGAGACCGCGCTCGTCGACCACGCCGAGATAATCGGCCCAGTGCTTCCAGTAGAAGTAGCCCTCATAGGCGAGCGCCGAGCCCTCGAGCGTCGAATAGTGGGTGCGGATGATCGCGCAGGACCCTGCCGTCGAGCCGTAGCCGGCGGTGGGCGCCATGTCGACGTTGAGGGTCTTCAGCCCCTTGCGGGCCAATTCCAGCCCCACCGCCGCGCCGATCACCCCGGCGCCGATGACGATCGCATCGTAGGATCTCATTGACTGCCAACCCTCCCCGCAAGAAGCACCTCACCTCCCCGCATCATTCCCGACGGCCGCCGCACAGCCGGGCGTTCCCGACCTTGCGTCCCGACCAGGCCGACATCGCCGGCATCCGATGTCCTCGGCCGATCCGGGACCCGAACGCTCCGCGGCGGGTAGTGATCCGGTCCAGGGTCTGCGCACCGCGCCGGCCGGGACGACGGGCGTCGTGACACGGGGGGCGGGCATGACGGTATGCGTTTGCCGGTCATCGCGCTATCCCACCCGCGTCGCGGCGAGACGCGCCTCGTCCAGCGCGATGCCGAGGCCCGGTTCATCCGACAGGACCAGATCGCCGTTCTCGTTCACATCCACCGGCGATTCCAGCATGAAGTCGCGCCGCGCGAGCGACCATTCCGGCGGATCGTAGGGAAACTCGATGAAGGGCGCCGCCCCGAGGCCGGCGGTCAGATGGGCATTGGCGAGGACGCCGATGCCGTTGGTCCAGGTGTGCGGCGTGAACAGCACGCCGTGATCCTCGGCGGCGATGACGATCCGGCGCAGGCCGGTGATGCCGCCGGTCAGCGCCGCATCCGGCTGGACGACGTCGACCGCGCGGGCATCGATCAGGTCGCGGAACTCGTAGAGCTCGCGCGTCATCTCGCCGGCGGCGATGCGGATGCCGGTTGCTTCGGTCAGCCGCCTCATGCCCTCGCGGTCACCCCGGTGCAGCGGCTCCTCCATCCAGTACACGCCGAGCTGCTCCAGCTCGCGGGCGACGTCGAGCGCATCCTTGAAGCGCCATGCGGCGGCCGTGTCCCACGGCATCCGCCAGCCCTGATTGCAGTCGACCATCAGCGTGAGGCGGCCGCCGACCCGCTTGCGCACCGTCTCCAGCGCCCGCACGTCCTCGCGCCAGTCGGCGCGGTGGAAGCGCACCTTCATCGCCCGGAAGCCGCGCCCGAGGACGGCTTCGGCGGCATCCGCCAGTTCTGACGGCTCGCGCAGCGTCGCCGACGAGGCGTAGGCGGGGATACGGTCCGAGCGGCCGCCAAGCAGCTTCCAGACGGGTTGCCCGACGACCTTGCCGGCCAGATCCCACAGCGCCAGATCGAGCGGCCAGCAGCGGCCGTAGTGGAACGAGATGTTGTCGAGGACGCGGAAATGCCGCTCGAGGTCGAGCGGATCCCTGCCGATGAACAGATGCTCGTGGCCGGCGAAGCCGAGCATCAGATCGCCCGAGGCGAGGCCGGTCAGACCGGCGTCGGTGGCGACACGCACGATGGTGGCGCGGAAGTCGGTGCGCGGCCGCGTGTCCCAGCTCGGCCGGAATGGCGGATCGAAGGGGATGACGTGATGGCTGATCTCGATTCCGGTGATCTTCATGACGCCGGCCCCGTCATGCCGGCGCGTGCAAGCGTGAGCGCGGCCAGCCTCGCCAGATCCTCGTCGCGCACCTCGCGAACGGTCGACGCGCGCATCGCGGCGTTCTCGGGCGCCGCCATGCGCGCGGCGAGCAGCGCAGGGTCGGGCACCTCCGGCAAATGGCGGTCGAGCCCCAGTTCGTCGACGAGTGCCGTGAACCGCGCCGGGAGCCCGTCCGGATCCGGCCCGATGCCGAAGGCTTCGGCGACGCGGGCGAACGCGGCCCGATTGCCTTCGATGACGAACGGGAGGCTGGCCTCCATGGCGAGTGCCACGGCCTTGCCGTGGTGCACCGGCATCAGGCTGCCGAGCGCGTGGCCGATATTGTGGGCAAGGGCGGTACCGGCATTGTCGATTGCCGTCCCGGCGAGGCAGGCGGCCGTCAGCATCCCCATGCGGGCGTCAAGATCACCCGGCCGGGCGACGGCAGCCGGCAGATGGCGGATGGCAAGGCGGATCGCCTCCAGGGCGTAGAGGTCGGTGACGTCGGTGCGGTTGCGGTTGGTCGCTGCCTCCATCGCATGCACCAGAGCGTCGAGACCGGTCGCCGCCGTCAGCGCCGGCGGCAGCGCCACGGTCAGTTCGGGATCGAGCACGACCGCATCGGGCTTGAGCGGGCCGCCCCAGTACCAGATCTTGGCGTGCTCCGGCGAGGTGAGCACCGCGACGGCGGTGGTCTCCGAGCCGGTGCCGGCGGTGGTCGGAACGCACAGGAGGCGAGCGGTGCGGGCGGGCAGCGGCGCCGCGGCCAGCCGGAATTCGGCGATCGGCCGGTCGGTGGCAGCGAGGACGGCGATCATCTTTGCGGCATCGAGTGCCGAGCCGCCGCCCAGCGCGACGATGGCATCGGCACGGATGCGGCGGGCGAGCCCGGCGCCGTCGATGACCTGGGTCTCGCGCGGATCGCTGACGACATCCTCGAAGCGGTGAACGGCGTGACCGGCCGCCGACAGGACGGCCTCCGCGCGGCCGGTGATACCCAGACCGGCGAGGGCCGGATCGGCGACGAGCAGCACCGTGGCAGTGCCACCGGTCTGCAACGAGACGTCTGCGCCGAGGCCGTCGATACGGCCGGGACCGGCCGCAATGGCCGGAACCCGGCCGAGAGAATAGCTGGACATGGTTTGCGCATACCGTGGATCGGTTCGCCGACGGTAGCGCCCGGCAGGCTCGAGTGCGACGCCAGGACGACGCCGGATGCCGGATTTTGCGACGGACCGACGCCGAGCAGCCGGTATGTCAGCCGACCGCGACGCGCTGATTGTGCATCCGGCGCATCAGGTCCTTGGCGGTCTCGACCGTGATCGCGGCGTCGCGGCAATAGGCGTCCGCACCGATCGCACGGCCGAACTCCTCGTTGAGCGGCGCACCGCCGACCAGCACGATGTAACGGTCACGCAGGCCCTTTTCCTTGAGCGCGTCGATGACAACCTTCATGTAGGGCATGGTGGTGGTCAGCAGGGCGGACATGCCGAGGATGTCCGGCTGGTGCTCCTCGAGCGCCTCAAGATACTTCTCGACGGGATTGTTGATGCCGATGTCGATCACCTCGAAACCGGCGCCCTCCATCATCATCCCGACGAGATTCTTGCCGATGTCGTGAATGTCGCCCTTCACGGTGCCGATCACCATCTTGCCCATCTTCGGCGCGCCGGTCTCGGCGAGCAGCGGACGCAGGATCGCCATGCCGGCCTTCATGGCATTTGCAGACAGCAGCACCTCCGGCACGAACAGGATGCCGTCGCGGAAATCCTCGCCGACGATCCGCATGCCCTCCACCAGCGCATCGGTGAGCACCGAGTAGGGGGTCCAGCCGCGTTCCAACAGGATGCGGACACCCTCCTCGATCTCCTCCTTCAGACCGTCATAGAGGTCGTCATGCATCTGCCGGACGAGCTCGTCGTCCGAAAGCGAGGAAAGATCGAGATCATCACCCGACATGATGCACTCCGGCAGCGGTATGGCCCGATGAACTGCGTCGGATTATTCGCCAGGCGCCCCGGAATCCTTATGCTGGAACCGACTTGCCGGGTCGCAATTGCGACGGGGACGGGGCCGCCTGCCCGCTTGCGACCGACACGGCTACCGGCCCCTGACCTGTCATCTGCGGGGTGACGCCCGATGCCGGATCGGCCTTGCGGGCGTCGGCGATGCGGGAGGGGTCGTGGGCCGGACGAGGGAAGTGCGGTCGAGCGGCGGTCGGCGGCGCGTCACTGTTCCGGCCGCGCCGGGCGATGACGCAGGCGGGACACGGGCGGGCGGCGAGCCGGGGTAGGGTTCAAGGACTTGCAGGTTGAACGGCGCGCGAGAGGCATCTGTTCCATGAGCGATACCCATGAGGAAACCCGCGGCCGCAGGCGCGGCGGCGGGGCGGAGGCGCGGCGCGAGCGCAGGCGCGGCGGCGGCCAGCAGGCACTGCGCTACATCACCCGCAAGGTGCCGCTCTACGAGGTGCTCGACGAGGAGGGCCTCGCCCTGATCGAGGCCAATGCCGATCTCGTCCTCGAGGAGATCGGCATCGAGTTCCGCGAGGATGCGGAGGCGCTGAAGCTCTGGAAGGAGGCCGGTGCCGACGTCCGGGGCGAGCGGGTGCGATTCCCGAGGGGGCTCTGCCGCAGCCTGATCGCCACCGCGCCGAAGGTCTTCACCCAGCATGCCCGCAATCCCGAACGCTCGGTCCAGATCGGCGGCAACGCCACGGTGTTCGCTCCGGTCTACGGGCCGCCGTTCATCCGCAATCTCGATGAGGGCCGCCGCTACGCGACCATCGAGGACTTCCGCAACTTCGTGAAGCTCGCCTACGTCGCGCCGGCAATCCATCATTCGGGCGGCACGGTCTGCGAGCCGGTCGACCTGCCGGTCAACAAGCGGCATCTCGACATGGTCTACAGCCACATCCGCTATTCCGACAAACCGTTCATGGGCTCCGTCACGCATCCGCAGCGTGCCGAGGACTCGGTGACGATGGCGCGAATGGTGTTCGGCGAGGACTTCGTCGAGCAGAACTGCGTGCTGATCAACCTGATCAACGCCAACTCGCCGATGGTGTTCGATTCGACCATGCTCGGCGCGCTGAAGGTCTATGCGCGGGCGAACCAGGCAACGATCATCACGCCATTCATCCTGGCAGGCGCCATGTCGCCGGTCACCGTCGCCGGCACGCTGACCCAGGTGCTGGCCGAGGTGCTGGCAGGCGCAGCCTTCGCGCAACTCGTCAGGCCCGGCGCGCCGGTGGTGTTCGGCTGCTTCGCCTCGTCGATCTCGATGCAATCCGGCGCGCCGACCTTCGGCACGCCGGAGCCGTCGCTCGTCTCCTACGGCGCCGCCCAGCTTGCCCGCCGCCTCGGCATCCCGTTCCGCACCGGCGGCAGCCTGTGCGCCTCCAAGATCGCCGACGCGCAGGCCGCCTACGAAAGCGCCAACACGCTGAACGGCACGGTACTGGCCGGCACCAATTTCGTGTTGCACGCGGCCGGCTGGCTGGAGGGCGGGCTCGCCTCCGGCTACGAGAAGTTCGTCATGGACTGCGACCAGCTCGCCATGCAGCAGCGCTTCTGCGAGGGCGTCGACCTTTCGGAGAACGGCCAGGCTCTGTCGGCGATTCGCGAGGTCGGGCCCGGCAGCCACTATCTCGGCTGTGCCCACACCCAGGCGAATTTCGAGACCGCGTTCTACCGCTCGACGATCGCCGACAACAATTCCTTCGAGCAATGGCTGGCAGAGGGCGAGAAGCGCGCCGACGAGCGCGCCAACCAGCTTTGGAAGCAGTGGCTCGCCGATTACGAGGCGCCGCCGCTCGATCCCGGCATCGACGAGGCGCTCAACGAGTTCATGGCGAAGAAGAAGGCCTCGATGCCCGACGCCTTCGCGTGAGACACGGGCAAGCGCGTCGGCCAGTTTCCCGGAGGCAATCTCCCGGATTGCCGAGACGAACCCGGCGATGACATCTTCCGGAGGTGCGAATCTACACCGAACTGTCGTCCTCGCTCGCGGTGCACGGCCTCAGACCCCGCGGCGGATTTCATCCACGCGCCGGGGACAATGTGCCTGATGTCGCGGCGGGTGTTCCGACCCGGAGCATCATTCTGGTCGGAAATGCCGGCGCCGAGCTGTGGCCGGCCTTTGCGCCGCATGTCGACGGCGAACGGCACCCGCTCGACCGGTGGACACGGGCGACTGTCGCTGCGATCGCCGATCGCTTCGGCGCCCGCCCGGTCTATCCGTTCGACACGCCTCCCCTCCCCTTCCAGCAATGGGCCATGCGCTGCGAGCCGGTGCGCCCCTCCCCGATCGGCATCCTGATGCACCCGGACCACGGGCTGTGGCACGCCTATCGCGCCGCATTGCTGTTTGCCGACGTGATCGACCTGCCGGCGATCGAGGACCGGCAGAGCCCCTGCGAAACCTGCGCCGCGCGGCCGTGCCTTGCCGCCTGCCCGGTCGGCGCGTTCAGCGCGGCGGGCTACGATGTCGCCGCCTGCGCCGGCCATCTCGACTCCCCGGCAGGCCGGGAATGCCTCGAGAGGGGCTGCCGCGCCCGCGCCGCATGTCCGGTGGCGGCGGACCGGGCCTATCCGCCCGACCAGATCCGCTTCCACATGGCCGCATTCCATCGCGCAGTCGGGCGAAGGTAGTGGATCCCCCACCAAGTCATCCGAGGCGACGCGCAGCTGCGATGCGGGATCGGGACGCCCGACCGGCGGCGATGCAGCCTTCCGCTGCCGCCTTGGCCTGACGGCCGTCCGCGATGACGCGGAAGCTGATGCCTGCGATCGCTGCAGGACGGCGAACCTATGCCCGGCGCCGGCCGCGCCGCGGGCGATCGCCATCGGGGCGCCCGGCCGCCTGCTTCAGCAGGATCGGCCCGAGCCGACGGACGATCTCATCGACATCCGGGCGCGCACGCGGCACATGGCTCTCCATCGCCGCGCGCATGGCGGCAAGGTGCCGCGGGGTGGTGCCGCAGCAGCCGCCGACGATGCGCGCGCCGGCATCGAGCGCGAGGCGCGTGTAGTCGGCCATCAACTCGGGGGTGCCGGTGTAATGGACATGGTCGCCGGTCACCTGCGGAATGCCGCAATTGCCCTTGGCGATGACGACGGCGTTCGGGTCGGCGGTGGTGATCTCGAGGATCGCCAACAAAAGATCCGGCGCCCCCACCCCGCAATTGCCGCCGATGGCGGCGGGCGGAGGAGTCAGCGCGGCGGCAAGGTTCGGCAGTTCGGCCGGCGCAAGGCCCATCATGGTGCGGCCGGCGGTATCGAAACTGGCGGTGAAGACGTAGGGCAGCCCCGCGGCAGCCACGCCCTCGGCGGCGGCGCGGATCTCGTCCGGCGCCGACATGGTCTCGATCCAGAAGACGTCGGCGCCGCCGGCCTTCAGCCCTTCGGCCTGCTCGGCGAAGGCCTCGACCGCCTGGGCGAAGGTAAGTTCGCCGAGCGGGGCGAACAGATCTCCGGTCGGGCCGATGGACCCGGCCACCACCACCCGTCGGCCGGCCCTGTCCGCCACCTCGCGGGCAATCTCGGCGGCGCGGCGGTTCAGCTCGATCACCCGGTCGTGGGCATCATGCAGCCTCAGACGCCGGGCGTTGGCGCCGAAGGAGTTGGTGAGGATGATGTCGGCGCCGGCCTCGATGAACTCCTGATGCAGCTGGGCGACCCGCTCGGCCGACTGCACGTTCCACAGTTCCGGCGCGTCGCCCGAGGTCAGCCCCCGGTCGAAGTAGTTGGTCCCGGTCGCCCCGTCGGCGAGCAGGCGGCCCTTTTCGGCGAGAAGCTCGAGCAGCAAGATGGATGGTCCTCGGATGTGTCGGCCTCGCGGATAGCAGGCAGGCGGAAGCGGCGATATCCCAGGGGCGGCGCGGCGGTGTCGCAAGCAAGGGGCGCGGGCAGCGCGGTGTCCACAATCCGCCAACCTACCCCCGCATCCTCAGCCCGTCCGGGTCGAACAGCGGCGTTGGCTGGATCCGGGCCGGACGACGCTCGCCGATGATCTCGATCTCGAACGTTCCGTGAGCGCCATCCGCCAGGTGGGCGGGGACATAGCCCTGGGCAAGCGAGGCGTCGACATAGTGGCCGTAGCCACCCGACGTCACCCAGCCGACCACCCTGCCGTCGTGCCAGACCGGCTCGTCGCCGATCACGTCGGCATCGGCGGCATCGACGCGGAAGGTGACGCGCTTCAGCTTCGGCCCGTCGGCGAATTCCCGGGCGGCGGCGTCGCGGCCGATGAAATCGGGCTTGGACAGATCGACGAAACGGCCGACATCGGCCTCGTAGGGCCCGTAGATCGGGCGCAGCTCGCGGTACCAGGTCGGGAAGTTCTTCTCGAGCCGAAGCGACAGGAGCGCACGCATGCCGAAATTGACGATGCCGACGTCGGCACCGGCCTCCATGACCTTCTCGTAGAGCCGACGCTGATACTCCGGCGCTACCCAGATCTCGTAGCCGAGATCGCCGGTATAGCTGATGCGGCCGATCATGGCCGGCACCGCGGCGATGTCCATCGCGCGGAACGACATGAACGGGAAGGCCTTGTCCGACACGTCCTCGTCGGTGAGCCTTGCCAGCACGTGGCGCGCCTTCGGCCCCGCAATCGACAGCCCGACCAGCTTCATCCCCAGCGGTTCGATGGTGACGGATCCGTCCGGCGGCAGATGCCGCTCGAACCAGCGCATGTGATGGACCTGCGCCTGGCTCGACCCGAACATCATGAAGCGGTCGCCGTCGCGACCGGAGGACAGCCGGGCGATCGTGAAGTCGCCGATCAGCTTGCCGTTCTCGTTCAGCATCGGCGTGAGGACGATCCGGCCGGCGCGCGGCATCCGGTTGGTCATCAGCCGCGACAGGAAAGCCTCGGCGCCCGGGCCGCCTATCTCGTACTTGGCGAAATTGGCGATCTCGGTGACGCCGACCCGCTCGCGCACGGCGATGCATTCGGCCTTCACATGCGGGAAGTCGTTGGAGCGGCGGAAGGAAACGATATCCCTCGGCTCGACGCCCTCGGGCGCGAACCAAAGCGGCGTCTCGAGCCCCCAGGAATCGCCCATCACCGCGCCCTGCGCGCGCATCCGGTCGTAGAGCGGGGTGGTCTGCATCGGGCGGGCGGCCGGCAGTTCCTCGTTGGGAAACCGGATCGAGAAGCGGCGCGAATAGTTCTCGCGCACCTTGGCGTTGGTGTAGCCGAGCGTCGCCCAGCTGCCGAAGCGGGCGACATCCATCGCCCAGACGTCGAAGCCCGGATCGCCGTGCACCATCCAGTTCGACAAGGCGAGGCCGACACCGCCGCCCTGGCTGAAACCCGCCATGACGGCGCAGGCGCACCAGAAGTTCCGCAAGCCCCTGACTGGCCCGACCAGCGGGTTTCCGTCGGGGGCGAAGGTGAAGGGGCCGTTGATGACCTGCTTGATGCCGGCCCTTTCGAAGGCGGGGAAATGCGCGAAGCCGATTTCCAGCGACGGGGCGATGCGGTCGAGATCGGGCACCAGCAGTTCCTGGCCGAAGCTCCACGGCGCCTCGCGTGGCGACCAGGGGCGGCAGGCCTTCTCGTAGGTTCCCATCAGCATGCCGCCGCGCTCCTGGCGGATGTAGATCTCGCCCTCGAAGTCGATGGCGTGCACGACCTCCTTGCCCGTCGTCCGGTTGATCTCGGCGACCTCGGGCATGTCCTCGGTGAGCACATACATGTGCTCCATGGCGAGCACCGGCAGCTCCAGCCCGACCATGCGACCGACCTCGCGCGCCCACAGCCCGCCGCAATTAACGACGTGCTCGGCATGGACGGTGCCCTGCTCGGTGACGACCTGCCAGGTGCCGTCCGGGTTCTGGACGAGATCGGTGACGCGGTTCCTCAGCACGATCTCGGCGCCGCCGATGCGCGCCGACCTGGCATAGGCATGTGTGGTACCGGCCGGATCGAGATGCCCCTCGATCGGATCCCACAGCGCCCCGACGAAGTGCCGCTCGTCGATCAGTGGCAGCAGGTCCTTTGCCTCCTTCGGTGAAATGATCTCGAGCTCCATGCCCAGATAGCGGCCGCGCGCCTTGGCCATCTTCAGCCATTCCATCCGCTCGGGCGTGCCGGCCAGCTGCAAACCGCCGGTGAGATGCAGGCCGCAGGACTGGCCGGAGATCGCCTCGATCTCCTTGTAGAGACCGATCGTGTAGGCCTGCAGCTTGGCGACGTTGGGATCGCCGTTCAGCGTGTGGAAGCCGCCTGCGGCATGCCAGGTCGAGCCCGATGTCAGCTCCGAACGCTCGATCAGCATGACATCGCGCCAGCCGGCCTTGGTCAGGTGGTACAGCACGCTGCAGCCAACGACTCCCCCGCCGATCACGACGGCCTGTGCATGGGTCTTCATGGCAGCCTCTTCGTCATGGAAGCTTCCGGCATCAGCGGATCAGAAATCCGTGGGCGCGCCGCCTTCGGCAATCCGCCGCTGCACATAGGCGTCGATCTCCTCGGCGATCGCCGGGTCGATGGGCGGTGGCTCGTAGCGCGACAGCACCTCCTGCCAGAGGCGGTTCGCCTTCTCGACGGCAGTCGGCGCGCCGGCCTCCTGCCAGGTCTCGAAGTTGCGCCAGTCGGAGATCAGCGGCGCGTAGAAGGCGTCGCGGTAGCGGGCCTGGGTGTGGGGCGTGCCGAAATAGTGGCCGCCCGGACCGACATCGCGCATCGCCTCGAGCGCCAGGCTGTCCTCGTCCACCGCGAGCGGGGTGAGGAATTCCGCCACCATCTGCAGGGTGTCGACATCGACCATGAACTTCTCGAAGGAGAAGGTCAGCCCGCCCTCCATCCAGCCGGCGGCATGCTTGATGAAGTTGCCGCCGCCCATGATCGCGCCCCACAGCGAGAAGATCGACTCGTAGGCGGCCTGGGCGTCCACCGCATTCGCCGCGCAGGTATTCGAGGTCCGGTAGGGCAGATTGTAGCGTCGGGCGAGCTGGCCGCCGACGAGGCAAGCCTTCATGTATTCCGGCGTGCCGAAGGCGGGCGCCCCGGACCTCATATCGACATTCGAGGTAAAGCCGCCATAGACCACCGGCGCGCCCGGGCGGACGAGCTGGGTGAAGGCGATGCCGGCGAGCGCCTCGGCGTTCTGCTGGACGAGCGCACCCGCCACCGTCACCGGCGCCATCGCGCCGGCCAGCGTGAACGGCGTCATCACGATCACCTGGTTGCGGCTCGACATCTCGATGATGCCCTGCAGCATCGGCGTGTCGAGCCGGAGCGGCGAGGACGAGTTGATGATCGACAGGATCGACGGCTCGCGCTCCAGCTGCTCGGACGTGATGCCGCGGGCGATGCGGGCGATCTCGATGCCGTCGAGATTGCGCTCGCGGCCGAGCGAATAGCAGTGGAACACCTTGTCGGTCAGGATCGCGAAATCGCGCAGACATTCCAGATGCCGGATCGAGGCGTGCAGGTCGACCGGCTCGAGCGGATAGCCACCGGTCAGGTGGATGATGTTGAAGGATTGGGCAAGCTTCACCGCCTTGCGGAAATCGGCCTGGTTGCCAGGTCGGCGGCCGGCATCGAGATCGGAACAGTTGGGTGCGCTCGCCATCTGTGCGAAGGCGACCCAGTTGCCACCGAAGCGCACATTGTGCTCGGGGTTGCGGGCGTGCAGCGTGAACTCCGGCGGACAGGTCTTCAGTGCCTCGCCAATCAGGCCCCGGTCGAGCCGGACCCGCGGCGAGCCCGGCACGACGTCTGCGCCGGCGCGCTTCAGGATTGCCCTGGCTTCCTCGTGCAGGAAATCCATGCCGATCTCTTCCAGCACCGTCAGCGAGGCATCGTGAATGGCCTCGAGTTCGTCGGCGCTGATCGCATCGACGGGCCGATAGGGCAGTCGCGGCTGGCGGAACGGCTTCTGCGGCAGGGCGGGCGACCGCCCCGCCCGGCCCGCACGGCCAGCCCGGCGCCCGGCGGAGTCGGCAGGCAGGCTGGAAGTATCGAGCGTCATGCTGACGCAGCTCCCGATCGTCAATCCGAGCCCCGGCGGATGTCGGAATCCTGGTGGGCAGTCGCCGCCCATGGGGCCTCAATCATGTCACGCTGCCGACAAAAACATCAGATTCCAAGCTGCTTTCGTCGTCATCGGGCGTCGAAGTCGCGGAACCGGCGGGACAGGTCGCAATCGAAGCATTTCTTGTCTTCGCGGTATTGCGGACTTGCGGGGCCTGCATGTTAGGCTGCGTCAGCTCAGTTGGAGAAACGACGCGATCGACCGCCATCTGCATGATGCCTCGCGACCGCCAGAACAGACATGAGGGGAGTGGGTCGCGACGGGTCATGCGATCGCAGCAACGGGAGGTTCAACACCAATGACCAGCAACGACACGCCGCGCCGCATTCATCCCAAGGTGCACGAGGCGCGGGACCTGATGAATCGTGGCCGGATGAGCCGCCGCGAATTCGTGCGCATCGCCGCGCTGCTCGGCCTGTCGGCCGGGGCGGCCTATTCGATGGCGGGACTGAGACCGGCCTTCGCCACGCAGCCCGGCCTGCCCTTCCCGCAGGACGACAGCAATGCCAAGGAAGGCGGCATCCTGCGCGTCGGCATGCAGGTCCAGCGGATGGACGATCCGGCCACCTATTCCTGGGTCGAGATGTCCAACCAGACCCGCCACATCCTCGAATATCTGACGTTCACCACGCCGGACAACGTTACCCGGCCGATGCTCGCGGAGAGCTGGGAGGCGTCCGATGACCTGAAGACCTGGACCTTCAGGCTGCGCCAGGGCGTTGTCTGGCACAATGGCGACACCTTCAACGCCGACGACGTGATCTTCAATTTCGAGCGCTGGATGAACGCCGAGACGGCCTCCTCCAATATCGGCCTGTCGACCTTCGCGGCGATGGTCGAGGAGAAGGACGGGGTGAAGTCGATGATCCCCGGTTCGATCGAGCGGCTCGACGACTACACCGTCAGGCTGCACCTGACGAAGCCGGTGCTGTCGGTCGCCGAGGATCTCTACAACTATCCGACGGCGATCGTGCATCGGTCGTTCAAGCCGCCGTTCTCCGACAACCCGATCGGCACCGGGCCGTTCACGCTGAGCGAACTGCGGGTCGGCGAACGCTGCATTCTCAAGCGGGTGAAGGAGGCCGGCGGCAAGCCGTTCACCTACTGGGGCGGCAAGGTCTATCTCGACGAGATCCACTACTACAATTTCGACGAGGACAACCAGCTCACCGAGTTCGCCTCCGGCAATCTCGACACGATCTACGAGTTCGGCATCGAGCAGTATCCGCTTGCCGAGGCGCTGGACGGCAACATCATCGAGGCCCGCACGGCGCAGACGGTCTGCGCCCGTATGCGGGTCACCGAGAAGCCTTTCGACGACATCCGGGTCCGCAAGGCCGTGGTGATGGCCTGCGACAACTCGGTGTACAAGGACCTGGTGTTCCAGGGCCGCGGCGATATCGGCGAGAACCATCACGTCTCGCCAATCCATCCCGAGTACTACCGCCTTCCCGAGCTGAAGCGGGACGTCGAGGGCGCCAAGGCACTACTGGCCGAGGCCGGCTATCCCGACGGCATCGAGCTCACCATCGACTGCGGCAACACCGACGGGCCGTGGCATCAGACGGTGTGCGAGATCATGCGCGACCAGCTCAAGGATGCCGGCATCCGGCTGAACATCAACGTGATTCCCGCCTCCCGGTACTGGGAGATCTGGGATACGACGCCGTTCGGGATCACCGCCTGGACCCACCGGCCGCTCGGCACGATGGTGCTGTCGCTCGGCTATCGCTCGAACGTGCCGTGGAACGAGAGCGCGTTCTCCGATCCCGAATTCGACAAGGCGCTCGACGAGGCGGAGGCGACGCTCGACGTCGAGGAACGGCGCGAGAAGATGGCAAAGGTGGAGAAGATCCTGCAGGATGCCGCCGTCATGATCCAGCCGATCTGGCGGCCGGTCTTCACCATCACCACCAAGCGCGTGCACGGTTTTCCGGCACATCCGACCCAGTACCACCAGTTCAACAAGGTGTGGCTGGACAGCTGATCGGTTGCGCGCCTGCGGCCGCGCCCGCCGGGCGCGGCCGGACTGCCGTAGACCTTGCTCGGGCACGGGTGTTCCTCACGGGACATCGGCTGCGGGCAGGCTATTGGAGGGGACGGCAGCGAATGCTGAAACTCCTGGTCCGCCGGCTCGGGCAGATGCTGCTCATCATGGCAGTGGTCTCGCTCGTGCTGTTCGTGGTGTTCGACAGCCCCGAGTTCAAGAAGCAGATCGCGGTCAACGAACTGGGCGGCTTCGGCGTGCGGGCGCTGACCGAAGAAGCCTACAACAACTGGCTCGAGCAAAAGGGTCTCAACGTCCCTTTCCATGAGCGCTACATTGACTGGCTCGGCAACATACTCCGCGGCGACTTCGGCTTCTCCTTCGAGAAGAACACCGCTGTCGGCCCGCTGCTCGCCGAGCGGCTGATCAACACCGGCATCCTCGCCTTTTGGGTGTTCGCGCTGATGATCCCGCTCGCGCTGGGCACCGGCGTGCTGGCGGGCATGAAGGAAGGTTCGCTTCAGGATCGCGCCTTCTCGTTCATCTCGGTGTTCACGACCTCGATCCCCGAGATCGCCACCGCCATCTTCCTGACCGTCATCTTCGCGCTGGGGCTCGGCTGGCTTCCCACCAAGTCGGCGATGACGCAGGGCTTCGACTGGCGCCAGCTGGTGCTGCCGGTGGCGACCCTGGTCATCTACGACTTCGGCTACGTCGCCAGGATGACACGCGCCTCGATGGCCGAGGTGATGACCTCGCAATACATCCGCACCGCGATCCTGAAGGGCATCCCCTATTCGCGGGTGATCCTCCGGCACGCCTTGCGCAACGCGCTGATCGCGCCGTTCACCGTGATCGTGCTGCAGCTCAACTGGCTCTTGTCCGGCGTTGTCGTCGTCGAGGTGTTCTTCCAGTACAACGGTTTCGGCAAGCTGTTGCTCGATGCGGCGCTGTTCGGCGACATCTACGTGATCCAGGCAGCGACGCTCGCCGCCGTGTTCGTCGCGGTCGCCTCGCAGATCATCTCGGACGTCGGCTACACGCTGCTCAATCCGCGCATCCGCTTCGGCTAGGCAGACGCACCATGACCCTGTCCGCCTCCGCCTCACCCGAATCGCCCTCCCTGCTCGGCCGACTGTCGCGGCCGCGCCCGCTGATCGCGCTGGCGCTGGTGATGTGGGTGCCGCTGATGACCTACGTCCTGTTCGACCGGTACATGGGCGATCTCGGCGAAGTGCTGCTGATGCCGGCAATCCCGGCGACGCTGTTGCTCTATGTTCTGGCGGTCAGGGCCTGGTCAGAGTCGCGGATCGCGGTGATCGGCGCGTCGCTGGTGTTCTTCTGGCTGCTCATGGCAGTCTCGGCACCCTTCCTGCCGCTGCTCGATCCGAACCAGCCGGTCGCGCCGTTCACCCTGCCCTTCACCGAGCGCAACGGCGTCTTCTACTGGCTCGGCACCGACTTCAAGGGGCGCGACATGCTGTCCCGGGCGATCTGGGGCTGCCAGCGGGTCCTCGTATGGGGCATCACCGCCACCTTCGTGGCCTATGTCGTCGGGACTGCCTTCGGGCTGATCGCCGGCTATCTCGGCGGCTGGTGGGACGAGGTGATCTCGTTCATCTCCAACATCATCCTGTCGTTCCCGGTGATGGTCCTGTTCATCCTGATCCTGAACTATCTGGGCCAGTCGGGCTTCAACATCGTCATCGCCGTCACCTTCGCCTCGGCGCCGGCGATCATGCGCATCGTCAGGGGGCTCGCCCTCGACATCAAGTCGCGCGACTACGTCTACGCCGCCCAGACCCGCGGCGAACATCCGATCTGGATCATGGTCGTGGAGATGCTGCCCAACGTGCGCGGGCCGATCATCGTCGATGCCTGCCTGAGGCTCGGCTACACGACGGTGGCGATCACCACGCTGACCTTCCTCGGGCTCGGCCTGCAGCCACCCGATCCCGACTGGGGTCTGATGATCCGCGAGGCCGCCAACACGGCACTGATCTTCAAGTTTTCCTACATGCTGGTCATTCCGGCGGCGTCGGTCTCAACGCTGATCCTCGGCTTCAACCTGATGGCCGACGGACTGCGCGAGATGAGCCTGCAGGATTGAGGGGAGGCATGGATCGCTCGACGCGCCACGCACCGGCAGTCGCCCCCCGTCATCCCGGACGGCCGCCGGCCGATCCGGGTTCCGACGGGCACCATGCGTGCCGCGTCCTGATCGAGGCTCTCGACTTCGCCGCGGTCGGGATGACGCAGACGCGCTTGCACCATCCGCGCAATGCCCCCGCACGACAGGCAGGCGGAGACACCTGACATGCCCGACCAGACCCCCGTTCTCGAATGCCGCAACCTCTCGATCTCGTACTTCACCCGGGCGGGCGAGATTCCGGCCGTCATCGACTTCAACCTGAAACTGATGCCGGGCGAGGCGCACGGCATCGTCGGCGAGTCCGGCTGCGGCAAGTCGACCGTGGCGCTCGCGATCATGCAGTATCTCGGTCGCAACGGCCGCATCGTCGGCGGCGAGCTCATGTTCGAGGGCCGCGACATGCGGACCATGAGCGCGGAGGAACTGCGCGCCCTGCGCGGCGCGAAGATCGCGATGGTCTATCAGGAGCCGATGGCCTCGCTGAACCCGTCGATGCGCATCCGCGACCAGCTCGCCGAGGTGCCGATCTACCATGACGGGGCGAGCCGGGAGGAAGCCTATGCGCGCGCCGAGGCGATGCTGGCGAGCGTCAATCTGCCGGATCCCGGACGGATCATGGAGTCCTACCCCCACCAGATCTCCGGCGGCCAGCAACAGCGCGTCGTCATCGCCATGGCGCTGTTGTCCAATCCGAGGCTGCTGCTGCTCGACGAGCCGACGACGGCCCTGGACGTGACGGTCGAAGCCGGCATCGTCGAGCTGATCAAGGAGATCGCGGCGCGGTTCGGCACCTCGATGATCTACATCTCGCACAATCTCGGGCTGATCCTCGAGACCTGCGACCGGATCACGGTGATGTATTCCGGCGAGGCGGTCGAGGTGGGCGACATCCGCACCGTCTTCGACGACATGCGCCACCCCTACACGCGCGGTCTGTTCTCCTCCATCCCGCTGCCGGGAGCCGACAAGAACGCCCATCCGCTGGTTGCCATCCCTGGCCAGCTGCCGCTGCCGAACCAGCGTCCGCCAGGCTGCAACTTCGGCCCGCGCTGCTTCGCCTTCAAGGCCGGCGTCTGCGACAGGGGCGCGATCGCAATGCAGCCCGTCGACATCGGCGCGGAGCATTTCGTGCGCTGCGTGCGCTGGAACGAGGTCGACTGGCGGGCGGCCCGGCCGAAGGCCGAAACCCGGCCGCCGGTCGAGCCCGGCGACGTGGTGCTCAAGGTCGAGGATCTGACCAAGCACTACGAGATCGAGCAGTCCGCCCTGTTCGTGCTGGGCGGCAAGACGAGGACGATCAAGGCCAACGAGGAACTGACCTTCGAGGCCCGCGAGGCCGAGACGGTGGCCATTGTCGGCGAATCCGGCTGCGGCAAGTCGACCTTCGCCAAGGTGTTGATGGGACTCGAGGAGGCGACCGAGGGCGGCATCTATCTGGGCGATCTCGATCTCGCCAAGCTGCCGGTCGAGAAGCGCGACTCGAAGACGATCGCCCGCCTGCAGATGGTCTTCCAGAACCCGTTCGACACGCTCAACCCGAGCCACACCGTCGGCAGCCAGATCGCCCGCGTGATCCGCAAGTTCGGCGTCGAGACCGAGAGGGAAAGGATCGAGGAGCGAGTCTTCCAGTTGCTCGACATCGTCAAGCTGCCGCGCGACTTCGCCAGGCGCCGGCCGCGCCAGCTGTCCGGTGGCCAGAAGCAGCGCGTCGGCATCGCCCGCGCCTTTGCCGGCAATCCCGATGTGGTGATCGCCGACGAGCCGGTCTCGGCGCTCGACGTGTCGGTGCAGGCAGCTGTCACCGAACTGCTGATGGACATCCAGCGCGACCATCGCACGACGCTGCTGTTCATCAGCCACGATCTGTCGGTGGTGCGCTACCTCGCCGACCGGGTGGTGGTGATGTATCTCGGTCAGATCATGGAACAGGGCTCGACCGAACAGATCTTCTCGCCGCCCTACCATCCCTACACCGAGGCGCTGCTGTCGGCCGTACCGATCGCCGACACCAGCGTCGAGAAGCGCAAGGTGCTGCTGACCGGCGATCTGCCGTCGCCGGCCAACCCGCCGAAGGGCTGTCCGTTCTGCACGCGCTGCCCCTATGTGATCGAGGGGCTGTGCGAGACCCGGGTACCACCGAACCGCCGCATGGCCGACGGCCACTACATCTTCTGCCATCTCGACGAGACGACGCTGAACGACATGAAGCCGGTCATCGCGGTGAAGCCTGAGCGCGATCAAACCCTCGCCTAAGGCGGCATGGTTCTCGCTGCTGCCGGTGTACGAGGCCGGACGCAGTCCGTTGGACAGTCAAGTCCGTGGGGCAAGTCCGTGGGGCAAGTCCGTCGGGCCGTTGGGCGGCAGGCCAGGCGCGCCCGACGCGCCCCTATACCCTCTCGATCACCATGGCGATGCCCTGGCCGACGCCGATGCACATGGTGCACAGAGCGCGCCGGGCGCCGCGTTCCTTCAGCTCCAGCGCCGCGGTGAGCGCCAGCCGGGCGCCCGACATGCCGAGCGGGTGGCCGAGCGCGATGGCGCCGCCATTGGGGTTCACATGGGCGGCGTCGTCCGGCAGGCCGAGTTCGCGCAGCACGGCCAGGGCCTGCGCGGCAAAGGCCTCGTTCAGCTCGATCACGTCGATGTCGGCGATCTTCAGACCCAACCGGTCGAGCAGCTTCCGGGACGCCGGGGCCGGTCCGATGCCCATGATGCGCGGCGGGACGCCGGCAGTTGCCATGCCCAGCACCCGGGCAAGCGGCGTCAGGCCGTTCGCCTCCGCGGCGGCGGGGGATGCGACGAACAGTGCCGCGGCGCCGTCGTTGACGCCGGAGGCGTTGCCGGCCGTCACCGTGCCGCCCTTGCGGAACGGGGTGGCCAGCCCGGAAAGCTTCTCCAGCGTCGTCTCGCGCGGATGCTCGTCCTGCGACACCACGACCGGATCGCCCCGCCGTTGCGGTATCGACAGCGGCGCAATCTCCTTCGCGAACCTGCCATGCGCCTGCGCCGCGAGCGCCCGCTGCTGGCTCCTGAGCGCGAAGGCATCCTGATCGGCGCGGGAAATCGCGAACTCCTCGGCAACGTTCTCCGCCGTCTCGGGCATGGAGTCGATGCCGTACTGCGCCTTCATCAGCGGATTGACGAAGCGCCAGCCGATGGTCGTGTCGAAGATCTCGGCGGTTCGGGAAAACGCCTGATCCGCCTTGGCCATGACGAAGGGGGCGCGGGTCATCGACTCGACCCCGCCGGCGATCATCAACGCGGCCTCGCCGGCCTTGATGGCGCGGGCCGCGGTGCCGACCGCATCCAGCCCTGAGCCGCACAGCCGGTTGATCGTCGCTCCAGGCACGCTGTCGGGGAGGCCCGCCAGCAGGGCAGCCATGCGCGCGACATTGCGATTGTCCTCGCCCGCCTGGTTGGCGCAGCCCAGAACGATGTCGTCGATCGCCCTTGGATCGAGATCCGGCGCGCGGGCGAGCAGCTCGCGGACCGCGTGGGCGGCGAGATCGTCGGTGCGCACCTGCGCCAGCGCGCCGCCATAGCGGCCGATCGGCGTCCTGACGCCCTCGCAGATCAGTGCCTCGGTCATCAGACAGTCTCCGCGTTGCCGACGATGCGCGGGGCCCGGTCGGGCGGCAGCCCGCGGGACCAGCCGCGCAGCTCGGCGACGATCCGTCCGCCGGCGGTCCTGACGGTAACGTCATATATTCCGTTGCGGCCCTCGCGATAGCGCTCTTCGGCCGTGGCGAACAGTTGTTCGCCTACCGAACCGGGCGACAGGAAGCTGACGTGACAGTGATTGGCGACCGTCTCTTCGCCGCGCGACACCGAGGCGCAGCCGAAGGCGCTGTCGGCAAGCGTGAAGATCGCGCCGCCATGCACGATGCCGTACCAGTTCGCGGTCTGCGGCGTCGGCGTCATCGACAGAACGACACGGCCGGGCTCCGCCTCCTCGACCACGATGCCGAGGCTGCGCATCATCGGGTCGCCGTACACGGTGTCCTCGACGCGGCGGCGCGCCTTTGCCGCTTCGTCCTCGCCGCCGCCCGTCGTCGCCATCGTCCGCCTTTCCCTGTCGCCGTCGTCTGCTAGTTTCTCCGGCAGGCCCGGTCAAGACGGAGGCGGCCATGACGCTCACCACCACGCCCGCCGGCGCGCTCGGCAGCACCGCCGCCGATTTCCGGCTGCGCGGCATCGACGGCCGCGACTGGTCGCTCGCCGACGTGCGCGGCGAGCGGGGCACGGTCGTCGCATTCATCTGCAACCACTGCCCCTACGTCAAGGCGGTGATCGACCGGCTGGTCGAGGATGCGGCCGCCCTCGAGGCGCACGGTGTCCGGACGGTGGCGATCATGCCCAACGACTGGACCGCCTATCCGGAAGACGCCCCCGACCGGATGCAGGCCTTCGCCATGGCGCATGGCTTCCGCTTTCCCTATCTGATCGACGCGAGCCAGGACGTCGCACGGGCCTATGGCGCAGTCTGCACCCCGGACATCTTCGGCTTCGATGCGGCACTGGTGCTGCGGTACCGCGGCCGTGTCGATTCCGCCGGCAACCGGCCGGCGGGCCCGGACACGCGGCGCGAACTGCGCGAGGCGATGATCGCGGTGGCGGAGGGACGCGAGCCAGCAGGCCCGCAGCACCCCTCGATCGGCTGCTCGATCAAGTGGCGATGAGCCGCGCCGGGTCGTTCTGCCGACAGACGATGTCGCGACCGCGCCATATGACGCCGATCGACGCGTCGCGTCGCCGGGCAGCTGCCGGGCTGCTCCGCTAACATACTGCTACTCATTATCTTTCTTCGAGCACGCGGGATTCCGCAGGCAGGTCGCAAAACAGACGGATGCTGTCGTGCCAAAGCCAGCTTCGGGCACGCGGCACGGACAGTATGCTCGGCAAGACGCTGTTGGCCGCGACCCGCTGGGACCGCAACGTCCGGATACCACGGCGCCCAGCATCGACTTCCCGAACTGGTCGGAGCAACGAACGTCGCGGCCGTGCGCCGCGCGAGGGTGTGAGCATGTCGCATAATTCCGTCCTGCCGAAAGCCCGGTGCCGGATGGCCGCGTCGATCGAGGCAACGCCAAGGCAGGTGCTCGAGACCGATCATCTCGAGGGACTGTTTCCGCCGCAGACCCGTGTCTACCTGACGGATGTCGGCACGACGACGCCGGCCGACCTCATCGCGGCGGCGCGCCGGCTGCGGCTGGCCGGCTATACGCCGGTGCCGCATGTGGCCGCCCGCCGGATCATGAGCCACGCCGAACTCGCCGACCGACTGTCGCGGCTGACCGGCGAGGCCGGTGTCGATGACCTCCTGGTGATCGCCGGCAGCGTCGAGACCCCGGCCGGTCCGTTCGCCTCGTCGTTGGACCTGCTGCGCACCGGCATCCTCGCCCGGCATGGCATCACGCGGATCGGCGTCGCCGGGCACCCCGAGGGCAGTCCCGACATTCCGACCGATGAGGTTGCGGCAGCGCTAGCCTGGAAGGCCGCCCATGCCGCGCAGCATGGCATCGAGATGCGGATCGTCACCCAGTTCGGCTTCGACGCCGAGCGCTATGTCGCCTGGGCAGACGGACTGCGCGCCGCCGGGATCACGCTGCCGGTTCATGTCGGCGTTTCGGGGCCGGCCAGGATCACCACGCTCCTGAAATATGCCGCGCTGTGCGGCGTCGGCCCCTCGCTCGACTTCCTCAAGAAGCGGGCCGGCTCGGTGATGGCGCTGGCGGCCGGCTACAGCCCGGAGGGCCTGGTTCAGTCGATAGAGGCGCATGTTTCCGCGCATCCCGACTGCGCAATCGCGCAGATCCACGTCTTTCCGTTCGGCGGCCTGCGCAAGAGCGCGGAGTGGCTGGCCGAGCGCGGCTCGTGGTTTTCGGAAGCGGTAGCCATCGACGATACCGGCCACTGGCTGGAGGCCTGAGATGACTCGGACCATTGTCGCCTCCGCCACCCGTACCGTCGTCATCGGCTTCGACCAGCCGTTCTGCGTGATCGGCGAGCGGATCAACCCGACTGGCCGGAAGAAGCTTGCCGCCGAGATGATCGAGGGCAATTTCGACACCGTGCGCGCCGATGCGCTCGCCCAGGTCGCGGCCGGTGCGACGATGCTCGACGTCAATGCCGGCGTCACAGCCGTCAACCCCAACGAGACCGAGCCGCCGTTGCTGGTGAAGACGCTGCAGATCGTCCAGGAGCTGGTGGACGTGCCGCTGTCGATCGATTCCTCGGTGACGGCCGCGATCGAGGCGGGGCTGAAGGTCACGAAGGGCCGGCCGCTGGTCAATTCGGTCACCGGCGAGGAGGAGAAGCTGGAAGCGATCCTGCCGCTGGTGAAGAAGTACGATGTTCCGGTGGTGGCGATCTCCAACGACGAGAGCGGCATTTCCGAGGATCCGGACGTGCGCTTCGAGGTCGCCCGCAAGATCGTCCAGCGCGCCGCCGACCACGGCATTCCGGCGCACGACGTCGTGGTCGATCCGCTGGTGATGCCGATCGGCGCGATGGGCACTGCCGGCCAGCAGGTGTTCCGCCTGGTGCGGCGGCTGCGCGAGGAGCTCAAGGTCAACACCACCTGCGGACTGTCGAACATCTCGTTCGGTCTGCCGCACCGGCATGGGATCAACGCCGCGTTCATCCCGATGGTGATCGCCGCGGGCATGACCTCCGCGATCATGAACCCGTGCCGTCCGCAGGAGATGGAGGCGGTGCGCGCGGCGAACGTGCTGACCGGCACCGACCCCAATTGTGGAACCTGGATCAGGACCTACCGCGACCACGCCCCGGCGCAGGCCACAACCGGCGCGCCAGGTGGCCCCGCCGCGGGTCCATCCGCCGGAGGCGAGGGACGCCGGCGCGGCGGCCGCGAGGCTCGCCGGGCGAGCATGGGGTAGCGTCGGTACATGAGGTGGCGAACAGGCACTGCCCCTTCGTCATCCCGGCATGCGAGCCATGCGCGCGCCCCGGGATGATGTGGCCGGGGCGACGAGGGGCGCAACGGCGCGCACGGTCGGGCATGGCGGGGCTGGGGCCGCGACCGGGCAGCTGGTATAAGGCGGCAGACAGCGAGATCAGCGTGCGCAACAGCCCGACGAAGCCCAGAATTCCCCGCAGCCCGATGGCATTCGCCGCGATGGCGGGCGTCGCACCGTTCGTGATCGGCGCGCGGATGGCCGCACTGATGCTCGACGCCGAGTCGGTCCGCACCCGCGCGGAGGCGCGGCGGATGGTCGGCGAGAAGATCGCCGCGAGCAGCCAGGCCGCGACGGAGGCCGCCTTCCAGATGGCGCGCCAGGGCCTCAGCATGTGGCGGGCATTCGCGCTCGGTCGGATGCCCGACATGGTCGGCGCCGCCGACCGCACGGCCAGCAGGGTCACCGCGCCCCATGCCAGGCGCGTGCACGCCAACGCAAGGCGGCTGTCCTCCCGCAGAACCGGCTAGCCGTCCATGGACACAAAAGCCGACGCCCTCGTGCTGTTCATGCCCTCGGGCCGGCGCGGCCGCTTTCCGATCGGCACGCCGGTGCTGGACGCCGCCCGCCAGCTCGGCGTCTATGTCGAGTCGGTCTGCGGCGGACGCGGCATCTGCGGCCGCTGCCAGGTCTCGGTCGCCGAAGGCGTGTTCGCCAAGCACCAGATCACCAGCTCGGCCGACCATCTGACCGCGCGGTCGCAGACCGAAGAGCGCTACGCCCGGCTGCGCGGGCTGGCCGCCGACCGGCGGCTGTCCTGCTCGGCGCTGATCACCGGCGATCTCGTCATCGACGTTCCCGTCGAGGCGCAGACCAACCGGGCGCTGGTCCGCAAGCGCGCCGAGGCCCGCCCCATCGAGCGCGATCCGGCGACGCGGCTGTGCTATGTAGAAGTGGACGAGCCCGACATGGAGCAGCCTCTCGGCGATGCCGACCGGCTCGTCCGGGCGCTCGAGGCGCAATGGGGGTTTGCCGGGGCGAGCATCGACTTCCCGCTGCTGGCCAGGGTGCAGGACTGTCTGCGCAGGGGCGGATGGAAGGTGACCGTCGCGGTCCACACGCACACCCGCCCGACAGTGGTGGCGATCTGGCCGGGTTTCCGCGACACCATGTACGGGATCGCCGTCGATATCGGCTCGACCACCATCGCTTGCCATCTGTGCGACATGCTGACCGGCCGTACCGTCGCCTCGGCCGGCACCGCCAATCCGCAGATCCGCTTCGGCGAGGATCTGATGTCGCGGGTCTCCTACCTTATGATGAACCCGGACGGGCTGCCCGCGCTGACGGCTGCGGTGCGCGGCGCGATCGAGGGGCTGATCGACAAGGTCACCGGCGATGTCGGGGCCGACCGTGCCGACGTTCTGGAGGCGGTGTTCGTCGGCAATCCGATCATGCATCACCTGTTCCTCGGCATAGACCCGCGCGAACTGGGCGGCGCGCCCTTCGCGCTTGCGGTGTCGGGGGCGCTGACCTTTCCTGCCCGCGACATCGGCCTTGGCATCAACCCGGGCGGGCGGGTCTACACACTGCCCTGCATCGCCGGCCATGTCGGCGCCGACGCGGCGGGCGCGACGCTCGCCGAGGGACCGCATCGCGGCGAGGAGATCACGCTCCTGGTCGATGTCGGCACCAACGCCGAGATCGTGCTCGGCAACCGCGACCGTATCCTGGCAGCCAGCTCGCCCACGGGTCCCGCCTTCGAGGGGGCCGAAATCTCCTGCGGCCAGCGCGCCGCGCCGGGCGCCATCGAGCGGGTGCGGATCGACCCGCAGACGCTCGAACCGCGGATCCGGGTGATTGGTATCGACGCATGGTCCGACGAAGCCGAGTTCGCCGAAAGGATCGACCAGGTCGGCGTCACCGGCATCTGCGGCTCCGGGATCATCGAGGCGATCGCCGAGATGTATCTGTCCGGCATCATCACATCGGAGGGGGTGATCGACGGAGCGCTCGCCGCGCGCAGCGAGCGGATCGTGGCCACCGGACGCACCTTCGCCTATGTGTTGTGGCGGGGGACGCACGAACTCAAGGTCACCCAGAACGACGTGCGCGCCATCCAGCTCGCCAAGGCGGCGCTTTATGCCGGCGTCAAGCTGCTGATGGACAAGCTCGGAATCGCGGCCGTGGATCGCATCAAGCTTGCCGGCGCCTTCGGCTCGTTCATCGACCCGAAATACGCGATGGTGCTCGGTCTGATCCCCGACTGCGATCTTGCCAGGGTGGTGGCCGTGGGCAATGCGGCGGGGACCGGCGCACGGATGTGCCTCATCAACAAGGGTTACCGGGCCGAGGTCGAGAAGCTGGTGGCCCGCATCGAGAAGATCGAGACGGCGCTCGAACCGCGCTTCCAGGAGCATTTCGTCAATGCCATGGCACTGCCCAACAAGATGGATGCCTTCCCGCGCCTGTCGGAAGCGGTCAGCCTGCCCGCGCCAAGGCTCGTTACCGACGGCGAGGCCGCCGGTCGCCGGCGCGAGCGGCGGCGCGAGAGAGGGGGTGGGCGCGGCAGCGAGCAAGGGGGCGAACGGAACGACAGTGCGAGCGCAGACTGAAGCCGGATCAGGCCGGATCGAACACGTCCGCCGTATCATCCGCTGATCCCTGCCATGGAGCCCTTCCCGCAGACGCGGAAACCGATTCTCCGGCTGGGATGGCAATGGCACGATACGGGACAGCGAATCGTCGTTGCACCTGCCCGTCGATCTGCAGCAGCGCGTGTGATCCGCGGCCCGGCCGGCGCCGCATCGATCCGCAGAGGCGCACGCCGGCCGGGCCGCAGCAAGACCGATCATGCCGATCCTCCGCCGACATCCGCTTCACGGCAGACCAGAGCCGGCCGGCACACGAAGCCGCTCTCGATGTGTCGCTCTCGGTTCCCGACTTTGCCCGTTGCGCCGAGGCCGCGGCGCTTCCCGTCGCAGCAGCAGGTCGGTTTGCCTATACCCGTGCGCTGACGCTCGGTCCGGACAGCGGCGCCATCGACGGACGGCTGACCATCGGCCCGCACGAGATCCTAGCCGACCTGTCGATCGCGGCTGAGGCGCGGCGGCCGGTGATCGGTGGACGGGTCTCCGCACAGGCGCTGGCGCTCGGCGACGTGCGCAGGCTCGCCGGCGTCGCGCGAAGCCTGGCGACGCTGCGCACCCGCATGGCGCCGCACGACGCGCAAGGCGCACCGGCGCCGCACCGGGGCGCGGACGATGTGGCCCGCCATCCGATGCGCCATCCCCGCATCGACGTCGAGGTCGGCGCCGACCGTTCCGCGTCGACGGCCGGCTCCGCAGCTGGCCGATCCAGGATGCGCTGGAGCAGCTCGCCGTCGATCTGCCGGTCAGCGGGATCCTGAACGCGACCTTCGATGTCACCTCGAGCGGCAGCAGCGTCCAGGCGGCGTTGAGCGAGGCGGACGGCACGGCGACGCTGAGACTCGTCGACGGGGTGATCGGCACCCGGCTGATCGACCTTACGGGGCTGGTGCTGCCGTCGTGGCTGACCGCCCCATCGGCGGGAACCGGGATGGCGAGGATCGCCTGCATGGATGCCGACCTCGCCTTCGCAGCAGGCGCGACGCAGATCCGGAAGCTCGTGGTGGAGACCGACGACGTCATCGTCACCGCGGCGGGGCGAATCGACTTCCGCTCCGACAGGATCGACATGGTGGCGCATCCCCGGGCCCTGAGACCGAACCTGATCCCGATCGTCTCCCCGTTCGAGATCACCGGCGAGCTGTCCAGTCCCCGCGTCGTCCTGGAGGGTGGCGTCGCCGGCCGTGTGGTCGCCGAGGCGCCGCCGTCGGCCTGCTGAGCCCGGAGCACCGATCTGGCGGTCGGCGACCCGGTCTTTCGTTCCCGAACCGGGCCGTGCCGTCCTGACGTTGCCCCCGGCCGACGTGGCCTATCGCTCCAGTTGCCAGGTCTCGCCGGCGAGCGGCGCCTGACGCGGCATCCCCCATTCGCGGCCGGCCTCGGCCAACAGGCACCAGAGATAGTCGGCCGTCGAGCGACGCACGAACAGGCGGAACAGTGGGCCGCCTTCAGCCTCGTCCGCCTCGACCTGCCAGAGCACCGCCTGGGTGCGGCCGAACATCGAGCCGGCGACCTGACCTGCCCCGAACGCGCGCGGATGCAGATCAAGTGTCGTAAGCTTCATCAGCATGTCCCGGGCGCGCGGGCCGGCAAGCTCGATCGCGGTGTAGTAGGAGGAGACGTCGACGAGCTGATGGCGGAGGCCCGCCATCGCCTCGGCAAGCCCGGCGAGGAGCGATGTCTGCGCGTCCGGCGCGGTGATGATCCAGAACTCGTCGGGACCGATCCACAGGATCGCGGTCTCGCCCTGCCGGGTCGAGGTGCAGGCCCTGGCCGGCAGCGACATGCCGATGATCCCGGTCACCGCCGCATCGCCGGCAGCCGGATCGACACGCAGCACCAGCTTGCCAAGGAAGGCCCGTTCGGCCATTGAGGCGGCGCCCTCCATCGCCTTGATCGCGGTACGGTGCGCAAGCGGCGCGCAGCGCCGGGAATCGGAGGTGACGGCAGACAGGGCCTCAGACAAGGCCGTCCTCCCTCAGCTTCAGGAAGTCCGTCTCGGTCACCTTGACCGGGATCGGACGGGCCCCCTTGCGGGCGACCCAGAGCCGCTCGCCGATCCGAGCGCCGCCACCCTTGACCACGGCGAGCGCGATCGAGCGCTGGAGCGTCGGACTCATATAGCTGGAGGTGACATGGCCGAGCATCGGCACCGGCGGCTGCGGCTCGGTGTCGGTGCCGATCACGTGGGCGCCCTCCTCCAGCATCAGCGCCGGGTCTTCGGTGAGAAGCCCGACCAGCTGCTTGCGGTCGGGGCGCACCATATCGGCGCGGCTCAGCGAGCGCTTGCCGATGAAGTCTCCCTTCGTCCTGGAGACGATCCAGTCCATTCTGAGATCCATCGGCGTCATGGTGCCGTCGGTCTCCTGGCCGACGATGATGAAGCCCTTCTCGGCGCGCAACAGATGCATCGCCTCGGTGCCATAGGGCTGGATGCCGTACGCGGCGCCGGCCTCCATGACCCGGTTCCACAGCCACAGGCCGTAGTCGGCAGCGATGTTGATCTCATAGGCGAGCGCGCCGGTGAAGGAGATGCGGAAGACCCGGACCGGGATGCCGTCGATGGTGGCGTCCCGGAAGCTCATGAACTCGAAGCGATCCGGATCCGCATCGAGCCCGTCGCAGAGATCGGCGACCACGCTGGCGCTTGCCGGTCCCGACAGGCTCGCCACCGCCCACTGTTCGGTGACGCTGGTCAGATAGACGTCGAGGTCGCGCCATTCGGTCTGGAGATAGTCCTCGAGCCAGTTCAGCACGCGCGCCGCGCCGCCGGTGGTCGTGGTCATGTGGAAATGGTCGTCGGCGATGCAGGCGGTCACGCCGTCGTCCATCACCATGCCGTCCTCGCCGAGCATGAGCCCGTAACGGGCGCGGCCGGGCGCGAGCTTCGACCAGGCATTGGTGTAGACCCGGTTGAGGAAGGTACGCGCATCCTTGCCGCGGATGTCGATCTTGCCCAAGGTCGAAGCGTCGAGCACGGCGACCGCCTCGCGGGCCGCGCGCGATTCCCGGGCGACCGCCTGGGCGAAGCTCTCGCCCGGCTTCGGATAGGCGCGCGCCCGCAGCCAGTCGCCGACCGGTTCGAACACGGCGCCGTTGGACTTGTGCCAGGCGTGCATGGGTGTCACCCGGCGCGGGTGGAAATGACCGCCGACATGCTGGCCGGCGAGCGCGCCGAAAGTGACCGGCTTGTAGGGCTGGCGGAAGGTCGTGGTGCCGACCTGCCAGACCGGCTTGCCGAGCGTGTCGGCGACGAAGGCGACGGCGTTCATGCCGGCGACCTTGCCCTGATCCGTTCCCATGCCGGTCGTGGTGTAGCGCTTGGCGTGCTCGATCGAGTCGTATCCCTCATCAAGTGCAAGGCGCAGATCCTTGGTCGTCACATCGTCCTGCAGGTCGACGAAGGCACGCACCTTGTGCTTCGGCAGGCCGCTCGGCACCTCCGACAGGATCCGCGGTGATCCCTGCGGCCGCTCGTCGCCCTCGACCCTCGGGAGACGCGGCATGCGGGCGGTGAAGCCCGCCTTCGCAGCCGCCTGGGAACCGGCCTTCGCCCCGTCCCTGAGGCAGCCTTCGATGTCGAAGGTGCCGGCGGCGCTGCCGGCCGATCGCTCCGCCTGCCAGGACTGGCCGGGCCGGAAGGCGCCCATCGCCTCGTCAAAGGCGAGCTTGCCGCGCGACTGGGAGAACAGCGCGACATTGGGCATCCAGCCGCCGGAGACGGCGATCAGGTCGCATTCGACGGCGGTGACCGGCCCCTCGACACCACCCGACCCGTCGAGCTTGCGGATGGTTGCTCCGGAGACCCGGAACCGGCCCGAAGTGCCGGTGATCGCCGAGCCAGGATGGATCGAGATGCCGCGTTCCGCCGCCATGGCGAGCAGCTCCGGCCCGATGTCGCGGCGGATGTCGATGATCCCGGCAATGCGGGCGCCCACCCTCTGCAGATCGAAAGCGGCCTCCCAGGCGCTGTCATTGTTGGCGAAGACGAGTACACGTCGCCCCGGCAGCACGCCGTAGCGGTGGACATAGGTGCGTACGGCACCGGCAAGCATGATGCCCGGCCGGTCGTTCTCGTGGAACACCAGGGGCCGCTCGATGGCGCCCGTGGCCAGCACCACCTCCTTCGCGCGCACGCGCCAGACCCGCTGGCGCGGCAGGTTCTCCGGCCGCTCGTTCGGGGCGAGATGGTCGGACACCCGCTCCCACAGGCCGACGAAGTTCTGGGCGTAGTAGCCGAACGCCACCGTGCGGGTGAGTATGCGCACCTCCGCCATGCCGGCGAGTTCGGCCGCGACGCCGTGCACCCAGTCGGCCGGCGCCTTGCCGGCGAGCCGCGTCGTGTCCGGATCGAGCGCCAGGAGCCGGCCGCCCAGGCGGTCGGTCTCCTCGGCAAGGATGACGCGGGCGCCGGATCGCGCCGCCGACAGCGCCGCCATCAGCCCGGCCGGCCCGCCGCCCACGACCAGCACGTCGCAGTGGCGGTTGATCGCCTCGTAGCGGTCGGGGTCGGGGGCAGTCGGCGCGCGGCCCATGCCGGCGGCGCGGCGGATGAACGGCTCGAACGCCATCCAGTTGCCGGGCGGCCCCATGAAGGTCTTGTAGTAGAACCCCGCCGGCAGGAACGGCCAGAGGAGGTCGTTGAGCGCGCCGATGTCGAAGCCGAGCGAGGGCCACACATTCTGCGCCCGCACCTCGAGGCCGTCATAGACCTCCTGCTCGGTGACGCGGACATTCGGCTCGGTGCGCGCCGGATCGCGACCGATCTGGACGAGTGCCGCCGGATCCTCGGAGCCGGCGCCGAAAATGCCGCGCGGGCGGTGATACTTGAAGCTGCGCGCCACCATGTGCTGGCCCGCCGCGATCAGCGCCGAGGCGAGGGTATCGCCGGGATGGGCGGCGAAGTCGCGCCCCTCGAAGCGGAATCGCACGAACCGCGAGCGGTCGATCAGCCCGCCGGAGGGGCGCCGGTACGGTTGCGCGGTCATGGCCGGGACCTGCGAGCCGGGCGAGCGGTCGTCGCATACAGCCATCCGGCCGCCGCGACGCCGAGAGACGGGATCCAGGCGCAACGACGGGATCGCCGCATCCTCCCGATCCCGGATCGGCCTGCGGCCGTCCGGGACGAAGGCGTTGCCTCGGCAAGCCGGATCGCCCTCATTCCGTTCCCTCCCCCGGCCGAATCACCTTCACCGCATCGTTGCCCGAGCCGATCGGCGCCTCGCCGGAGGGCGTGACGGGTCCTGCGGTCGTCACCTGCGGCCGCGGCTCGCCGATGCGGTAGACGGCGAGGATCTCGTCGGTGGCCGTGTTGCGCAGCATGTTGAAGAAGCGCCGGCAGCCGGCGGTGTGCACCCAGCGCTCGGCGAACAGCCCCTTCGGGTTGGTGCGCAGGAAGACGAAATCCGCCCACTGCTCGTCGCTCAGTTCCTCGCCGTTGGTCGGCCGGGCGATATGCGCCTCGCCGGCGTTGGAGAACTCCGACTGATCGCGCGGGCCACAATACGGACAGGTGATCAGGAACATGGGGCGACCTTCCGGCAGAGCGGACCGCAGTGGCGCGCAAACCTTCCCCGAACGGGACGGTGGGCGCGGTGCCTGATTGATCCAGCGGCGTTCATTGCCTCCCCCTCAGTGCGCGACCGCTGCGGCACCGTGCTCGGCGACCAGCGCCCCGGTGTAGAAGCGCTCCAGCGCAAAGGGCGCGGCGATGGGATGCGGCTCGTCCTTTGCAACCGTCCAGGCGAAGACGTGACCCGAGCCTGGTGTCGCCTTCCAGCCGCCGGTGCCCCAGCCGCCGTTGATGTAGAAGCCCTTCACCGGCGTCTTGGAGATGATCGGGCTCGCATCCGGGCAGGTATCGACGATGCCGCCCCACTGGCGCATCATCTTCAGGCGCGAGACCACCGGCAACAATTCGCATAGCGACGCCATCTGGTGCTCGATGATGTCGATCGAGCCGCGCTGGGTATAGGAATTGTGGGCGTCGATACCTGCGCCGATCACCAGTTCGCCCTTGTCGGACTGACTGACATAGACGTGCACCGCATTCGACATGATCACGCAGGGCACCAGCGGCTTGATCGGCTCCGACACCAGCGCCTGCAACGGGTGGCTCTGGATCGGCAGCTTGAGCCCGACCATCGCGGCGATCACCGAGGTGTGGCCGGCCGTGACGCAGGCGACCTTCGGGGTCCTGATGAAGCCGCGGGTCGTCTCGACGCCGGTGACGGCACCGGCCTCGACGCGGATGCCGGTGACCTCGCACTGCTGGACGATGTCGACGCCCATCGCATCCGCCGCCCGCGCATAGCCCCAGACCACGGCGTCATGGCGGTTGACGCCGCCGGACCGCTGCAGCGTCGCACCCATCACCGGATAGCGGATCTGCTGGGAGATGTTGATGACCGGGCAGAATTCCTTGACCTGCCGGGCATCCAGCCATTCGGCATCGACGCCGTTAAGCCGGTTGGCCTCGACGCGGCGCTTGAGCTGCCGGCCCTCGTGCTCGTCATGGGCGAGGTTGAGCACGCCGCGGTGGCTCATCATGATGTTGTAGTTGAGCTCACGGCCGAGCCCCTTCCACAGGTTGAGCGCATGGTTGTAGATCGCCGCGCTCTCGTCGAAGAGGTAGTTGGAGCGGATGATGGTGGTGTTGCGCCCGGAATTGCCGCCGCCGATCCAGCCCTTTTCGAGCACGGCGATCCGCGTCATGCCGTGCTCCTTGGCCAGATAGTAGGCGGTCGCCAGGCCGTGGCCGCCGCCGCCGATGACCACGGCATCGTAGGTGGGCTTGGGGTCCGGATTGCGCCAGGCACGCGGCCAGCCGGCATGTCCCGTCAGGCCTTCGCGGATCAACGAAAAGACGGAGTAGCGCACCTTACCCCCGCTCCCGGGCGGATTCCATCCGCCCCTTGCTTCCCTCGTCATCCCGCAGGCCGTACGGGCGGCGATCCGGGATCGGGCCTGTTTCAGCGCCGGCGTGAAACCGATCCCGGCTCTCCGCTGCGCTCCGGCCGGGATGACGAGGGAGAGTAGCGAGCGACGCTGACCGATCCAAGCCTCCCCGCCGGCCGCCAATCCCTGAATGCGGCCGTACAGGAACCGCCGACACCATGGCGCGCTTGCGCCCGGCCCGATTGTCCTCTAGGAGCGAAGACTGGTCTGATTGCGACATCCGACGGCCGGACGCCCGGCCGCACCGTCGCGGTCCCGGAGAGGCCTCACATGGACGCAAGCGTCGCGCGGTCGCGTCGTATCGTGTTCTTCCTCGTACCGAATTTCTCGATGATCGCGTTCGCCACGGCGATCGAACCGCTGCGGCTCGCCAACCGGCAGATCGGTCAATCCTTCTACAAGTGGCGGCTGGTGACACTCGACGGCGGGCCGGGGCTCGCCTCGAATGGCGTCCAGGTCGCCGTCGACGGCTCGCTTGAGGATGAGAAGCGGCGCTTCCCGACCGACGAGAAGCCGGACATGTTCTTCGTCTGCTCCGGCGTCCACGTCGAGAAATTCGACTCCAAGGCGCTCTATTCCTGGCTCCGGCAGCTCAACCGCAGCGGCGTGACGGTCGGGGCGATGTGCACGGGTGCCTGGGTGCTGGCCAAGGCGGGCCTGCTCGACGGCAAGCGCTGCGCCATCCACTGGGAGAATCTGCCGGGCTTCGCCGAGGCGTTCCCGGAGGCCGACATCTATGCCGACCTCTTCGAGGTCGACAAGAACATCTACACCTGCGCCGGTGGCACCGCCTCGCTCGACATGATGCTCCATCTGATCGACCAGGATCTCGGCGAGACGGTGGTCAACCGGGTGTGCGAACAGGCGCTGACCGACCGGGTCCGCAATCCGCACGACCGCCAGCGGCTGCCGCTCAGGGCCCGGCTCGGCATCCACAATACCAAGGTGCTGACCATCATCGAGCTGATGGAGGCGAACATCGCCGAGCCGCTGACGCTGGTCGAGCTGGCACGGTTCGCGGGGCTGTCGCGGCGCCAGATCGAGCGGCTGTTCCGCCGCACCATGGGGCGCTCGCCGGCCCGCTATTACCTCGAACTTCGGCTGGACCGCGCCCGGCACCTGCTGCTGCAGTCGAACCTGCCGGTGGTCGAGGTGGCGGTCGCCTGCGGCTTCGTCTCGGCCTCGCATTTCTCGAAGTGCTACCGTGAATTCTATGGCCGCTCGCCGCTGATGGAGCGGCGCGAGCGGGAGCTGGCCGAGTGAGACGGGGCGCCGCGACCGGACCGGCAACAACCGGGGCGGATGGCCGGTGGACGGCCCTGCTGCCATGCTGATGCCGAGCTGGTTCCTCTGGCTGGTGGCCGCGGCCATCGTCATGGCGGCGCTGCATGTCGGGCGATCGTTCCTGATCCCGGTCGCCATCGCACTGCTGATGTTCACGCTGCTGTCGGCGCTGATCGGCCGGATCACCCGGATCAGCATCGCCGGATGGTCGGTGCCCCGACCGGTGGCGACCGTGGTGGGGCTGGCCGTCGTCGCCTACGGGCTGTTCCTCATCGCCTCGATCCTGACCTCCCAGATCGAGGCGGTGGTGGCGGCGAGCCCGCGCTACATCAGCCGTTTCCAGGAGATGCTCAACCAGACCGCGGAGCTGTTCGGCCGCGACGTGGTGGCCGATCTGCAGCGGATGGTCGCCGAAATCAACATCACCGCCCGGCTCGCCGGCCTCGTCGGTTCGGCCGGCGCGATCCTCGCCATTATCTCGCTGATTGTGCTCTACATGGGCTTCATGCTGGTCGAGCGGCCGCGTTTCCACGTCAAGCTCGCCCGGCTGTTCCCCGAGCCCGGCCGGGCCGAACGCATCGAGACGGTGATCCTGTCGATCTCCGACAGCATCCAGCGCTACTTCTCGGTGAAGCTGTTCACCAGCGCGCTGACGGCCGGCACCGCCTACCTGGTGATGAGGCCGATGGGGCTCGATTTCGCCGAGACCTGGGCACTGCTCGCATTCTTCCTCAATTTCATCCCGAACATCGGCTCGGTGATCGCCACCATCCTGCCGGCGCTGGTGGCGCTGGTTCAGTTCGACTCGTTCGGACCGTTCCTGGTGATCGCGCTCGGCGTCAGCGCCTTGCAGTTCACCATCGGCAGCTTCATCGAGCCGGCGCTGATGGGCCGCTCGCTCAACCTCAGCCCACTGGTGATCCTGCTGTCGCTGACCTTCTGGGCCTCGGTCTGGGGCATTGTCGGCATGTTCCTGTCGGTGCCGATCATGGTCATCGTGATGATCGTCTGCTCGCACATTCCGGCCTGGCGCCCCTTGGCGGTGCTCCTGTCGAAGGACGGCAACATCCCGGACAGCGCGCGCCAATAGCCTGGTCCGTCAGCTCCGCAGCCGCTGGTTCGCCGGGTCGAAGGGCGAGTCCTCGATCACGGTCGCGCGGTAGTCCTCGCCGAGGATGCGGATTCGAAGCTCCGTCCCGATCTCGCCGAGATCCGGGCGAACCATGCCGAGCGCCAGCGACTTGCCCAGCCGCCAGCCGTAGCCGCCCGACGTGGCGCGGCCGACCAGCTCGCCATCCTTCAGGATCGGTTCCGAGCCGCGCGCATCGGCATCGGTGATGCCGTGCACCTCCATCGTCACGAAGCGGTTGGAGAATCCCCGCTGCCGCCACGCCAGCAGTGCGTCGCGGCCGATGAAGTCGCCCTTGTCGGGATGAACGAAGCGGTCGAGGCCGGATTCGAAGGCCGAATACTCGATCGACAGTTCGCGCGGGATCAGCCGGTAGGACTTCTCCAGCCTGAGCGAATCCATTGCGCGGATGCCGAACGGGCGGATGCCGTAGTCCTTGCCCGCCTCCATGACGAGATCGAAGATCGTGTTCTGCATCTCGATCGGATGATGCAGCTCCCAGCCGAGCTCGCCGACGAAATTGACCCGGAGCGCATGCGCCGAGGCGCGCCCGACCGACAGCGGCTTGCCGGTCAGCCACGGGAAGGCAGCAGTCGACAGGTCGGTGTCGGTGAGCTTCTGCAGGACGTCCCGGGCGCGCGGACCGGCGATCACCAGCACGCCCAGCGCGGTCGTCGCCGGCGTCATCGTGACGCTGCCGTCGGCGGGCAGCAGCTTGCGCAGGCAGTCGTGGTCATGGCGCTCGAAGGCGCCGGCCGACACCAGATAGAAGCTCTCGGGACCGGTCCGGTAGACGGTGAACTCCGCCCGGACGCCACCATTCGCCGACAGCATGTGGCAGAGGCTGATGCGACCGATGGTCCGCGGGATGCGGTTCGCCAGCAGCCGGTCGAGCCAGGCTTCGGCGCCGGGGCCGGTGATCCAGCACTTGGCGAAGGCCGACATGTCCTGGATGCCGACAGCCTCATGGACGGTGCGACATTCCTCCCCGACGAAGGGGAAGTAGTTGGAGCGGCGGAACGACCACTTCTCGCGGATGCGCCCGGTGTGATCGGGCGGGGGATGGTTGTGCTTGGTCAGCACGTCGTCGACGTCGAGCTCGTCGGCCGGGACCTCGTAGTCCAGGGGGGCGAACCAGTTCGGCCGTTCCCAGCCGTAGACCGAGCCGAAGACCGCGCCCAGCGCGGCCATGCGGCCATAGCACGGCGACGTCTTCAGCGGGCGGCCGGCGGGGCGCTCCTCGTCGGGGAAGTGCGGGGTGAAGACGTTGGCGTAGGCTTCCTCGTTCTTCTCCTTCAGATAGCCGCGGGTGGCGTAGGGGCCGAAGCGGCGCGGATCGACGCCCATCATGTCGATCGAGGGCTCGCCCTCGACGATCCATTCGGCAAGCTGCCAGCCTGCGCCGCCGGCTGCCGTGACGCCGAAGGAATGGCCTTCGTTCAGCCAGAAGTTCTTCAGATCCCAGGCCGGCCCGACGATGGGCGAGCCGTCCGGCGTGTAGGCGATGGCGCCGTTGTAGACCTTCTTGATGCCGACCTCGCCGAACCACGGCACGCGCGCGATCGCCGTCTCGATATGCGGCTCGAGCCGTTCCAGGTCCTCCTGGAACAGCTCGTACTCGGACTGATCGTCCGGCCCGTCCAGATAGCAACAGGGCGCGCCCTTCTCGTAGGGACCGAGCAGGAGGCCGCCCGCCTCCTCCCGCATGTACCAGGAGGAATCCGACTCCCGCAGCACGCACAGCTCGAGTCCGCCGTTCCTGCGATGCTCCAGGATGCCCGGATGCGGTTCGGTGACGATATACTGGTGCTCGACGGGAATGACGGGGATGTCGAGGCCGACCATCGCACCGGTCCTGCGCGCGAAGTTCCCGGTCGCCGAGACGACGTGTTCGGCACGGATCTCGCCCCTGTCGGTCGTCACGACCCAGCCGCCGCCCGGATGCGGCGCGATCGCCGTGACGGTGGTGTTGCGGTAGATCTCGGCGCCGCGGTTGCGCGCGCCGCGCGCCAGCGCCTGGGTCAGGTCGGCGGGCTGGATGTAGCCGTCCTCGGGATGCTGGATCGCTCCCAGCAGTCCGTCGACATTGACATACGGCCACAGCCGCCGGATGTCCTCGGGGGTGAGTATGTTCACCTCGACGCCGATCGTGCGGGCGACCCCCGCATAGTACATGTATTCGTCCCAGCGGGTCTTCGTGCGGGCGAGACGGACATTGGTCACCTTGCGGAAGCCGGTGTCCATGCCGGTCTCTTCGGCGAGTTCCTGGTAGAACCGCACCGAGTACTTGTGGATCTGCCCCACCGAGTAGGACAGATTGAACAGTGGCAGGAGGCCGGCCGCATGCCAGGTCGAGCCGGAGGTCAGTTCCCTGCGCTCGACCAGCACCACGTCCGACCAGCCCTTGCGCGCCAGGTGGTAGAGCGTCGAGACACCCACCACGCCGCCGCCGATCACCACCACCCGGGCTTCCGTCCTCATGTCGATCCCCCTCCGGCAGACTGCCTGCCACGCTGCAGGGCGAGTAAATCCGCCACGCGCGCCCGACACTGCCCGCGCGGCGACATCGGCTGTCGCGGAACCGCCACCTGCCCGATCGCGCCGCATGCACGACGCGCAGGACCGCAGACCGTGCCGCCCGGGGCATTGCCGCTGATTGGTTTTTTTGGAATGGTCAGAGGAGCCGTCACGGCAACAGCCGGGCGGCATCCGACCAGAGGGGGGTCATGACGGTACGCGGGACGGATCGGCGCGGACGGGACGATCCGCACGTCCGCTTCAGGGATGTCCAGAAGAGCTACGACGGGCAGAGCCTCGTCGTGAAGAATCTCAATCTCGATATCGAGCGCGGCGAGTTCCTGACCATGCTGGGGCCGTCCGGCTCGGGCAAGACCACCTGCCTGATGATGCTGGCCGGCTTCGAGACGGCGACGCACGGCGAGATCCTGCTCGACGGACGGCCGATCAACAATGTCCCGCCGCACCGGCGCGGCATCGGCATGGTGTTCCAGAACTACGCGCTGTTTCCGCACATGACGGTGGCGGAGAACCTGGCCTTCCCGCTGCAGGTCCGCAAGCTCGGCCGCGCCGAGATCGAGGCCAGGGTGAAGCGGGCCCTGGAGATGGTGGAATTGCCGCAGATGGGCGGCCGCATGCCTGGGCAGCTGTCCGGCGGCCAGCAGCAGCGCGTCGCTGTCGCCCGCGCGCTGGTGTTCGAACCGCAACTGGTGCTGATGGACGAGCCGCTTGGCGCTCTCGACAAGCAGCTGCGCGAGCAGATGCAGTACGAAATCAAGCACATCCACCAGAACATCGGCGTCACGGTCGTCTATGTGACGCATGACCAGTCCGAGGCGCTGACCATGTCGGACCGGATCGCGGTGTTCAACGACGGGGTGATCCAGCAGCTGTCGCGTCCGGATGTGCTCTACGAAGCGCCGGAGAATTCGTTCGTCGCGCAGTTCATCGGCGAGAACAACCGCCTGACCGGCCGGATCGTGCGGCTGGCCGATGGACTGTGCGAGGTCGAGGTCAGCGGTGCCTTCGTCAAGGCGCTTGCGGTGCGGGCCGGGGCGGTCGGCGACGCGGCAATGCTGTCGATCCGGCCCGAGCGGGTCGCCATCGGCGAGGCCGCAGCCGGCCTCGACAATCGCTTCGAGGGCCGCGTCGAAGAGCTGATCTATCTCGGCGACCACATCCGCGCCCGACTTTGCGTGTGCGGCCGCGACGACTTCATCGTCAAGGTTCCCAACGCGCCGTCGCGGCTGCAGCTGACCGAACAGGCCATCGTGCCGGTCGGCTGGGCGGCGACCGACTGTCGCGCGCTCGATGCTCCGGCGACGGCTTGACGCGGGCCAGGACCGGGATTTCGATGACGGTCGAGGGAACTGCACGCACCGTTGCGGGACGGATGGTCCGTCCCGGCTCACCCTGAGGGAGGATGTCATGAAGTGGATTCAGCCCGTCGTGGCCGCGGCGGCGGTGAGCATCGGCCTGGCCGGCGCCGCCGAGGCCCGCGACCTGACCGTGGTCTCCTGGGGCGGCGCCTATCAGGACGCGCAGAAGAAGATCTACTTCGAGCCGTTCAAGGCGGCGACCGGCAAGCCCCTGCTGGACGAATCCTGGGATGGCGGCATCGGCGTGCTGCGCGCGCAGGTCGAGGGGGGCAACGCCACCTGGGACGTGGTGCAGGTCGAATCCGAGGAACTGGAGCTTGGCTGCGACGAAGGCATCCTCGAGGAGATCGACTGGTCGCGCATCGGCGGCAAGGAACGCTATCTCGACCAGGCCGTGCACGACTGCGGCGTCGGCGCGATCGTGTGGAGCTTCGTCATGGCATACGATCGCGACAGGCTGGCCGAGGCACCGACCGGCTGGGCCGACTTCTTCGACACGGCCAAGATTCCCGGCAAGCGCGGTCTGCGTCAGGGTCCGAAGGGCAATCTCGAATTCGCGCTGATGGCCGACGGCGTGCCGATCGAGCAGGTCTACGACGTGCTGGCCACCGAGGAGGGCATCGACCGCGCCTTCGCCAAGCTCGACACCATCAAGGGCGATATCGTCTGGTGGACGGCCGGTGCCCAGCCGCCGCAGCTGCTCGCTTCCGGCGAGGTGGTGCTGACGTCGGTCTACAACGGCCGCATCGATGCAGCCAATCGCAATGACGGCCGCAATTTCGGCATTGTCTGGCCGGGCAGCCTCTACACCCTCGATTCCTGGGTGATCCTGAAGGATTCCCCGAACATCGACGCCGCCTACGAGCTGATCGAGTTCATGGGCCGGCCGGAGAACCAGGCGAAGCTGCCCGAGGCGATCGCCTACGGCGTCACCGCCAGGGACGCGAGCGCGCAGATCCCCGCCGACCGGCTGAAGGATCTGCCGACGGCGCCGGAAAACCTCGCGGTCTCGCTGCAGATCTCCGATGCCTTCTGGCTGGAGAACATCGACCGGCTGACCGAGCGGTTCAACGTCTGGGCCGGCAACTGAAGCCGACGGTCACCATCCTCCCCCGTAATCCCGGGCGCCGTTTCGGTGGGCGTCCGGGATCGGGACGGCACAGCGCACCGGGCTTGCGCGCCCCGATCCCGGCCTGCGCAGGCGTTGCACACCTGGCCGATGCCGGCTTGCCCGATGCCAGTTTGGCGCGAAGGCCATCGGACGAGGCGGCGAGGGTGGTCGCAACCATGCATGGTCGGCACCTCAGGCATCACCGATGAACGGCGCCCCGCCACAGGACGATCCCCGGATCATCGCCCGCCGGCTGGCGCGCACGCTCAGACGCAGGCGGCTGGGCGCCTTCCTGCTCGTTGCGCCGCTGCTCGCCTTCACGCTCGTCGTCTTCGTGACGCCGATCGCCGACATGCTGCGGCGCAGCGTCGCCGACGACGAGCTGGCGCGGGCCTGGCCGCGGGTTGCGGCTGCGCTGAAGGAACACGGCACCGACGAGAGCGGCGTTCCGGGCGAAGCGGTGTTCGCGGCGCTCGCGGAGGACCTGCGCACCTCATGGGAAAACCGCACGACGGCGGCGGCCGCGCGTCGGCTGAACTACGAGGTGCCGAACGGCCGCTCGCTCGCCATGAACACGGCGCGCTGGGTCGAGGGTCTCGATGAGGCGCCGGAATCCTGGCGTGCGGCCCTGATCGCCCGCGATCCGGCCTGGGGCGAGAAGGCCACCTGGTCGGCGATCCATCACGCCAGCGGCCCGATCTCAGACTACTTCCTGCTCGCCTCGATCGACCGCAGGCGCGATGTGGACGGCACCATCGTCCAGGTTCCCGAAGCCGAACGGCTCTATGTGCAGGTCTATCTGAGGACCTTCGGCATAGCGCTGTCGGTGACGCTGCTCTGCCTGGCACTCGGCTTTCCGGCCGCCTATCTGCTGGCGAGCCTGCCGTCGCGCATCGGCAACGTGATGCTGATCCTGGTGCTGCTGCCGTTCTGGACGCCGCTCCTGGTGCGCACCGGCGCCTGGGTGGTGGTGCTGCAGGAGAACGGCTTCGTCAACCAGGCGATCCTGTGGCTCGGGCTCTCGGATACCCCCCTCCGCCTGATCTACAACCGAACCGGCGTGCTGATTGCCATGACGCATGTGCTGCTGCCGTTCATGATCCTGCCCGCCTACAGCGTCATGCGCAGCATCCCGCCCGACTACATGCGCGCCGCCAAGTCGCTCGGCGCGCCGCCGACGACCGCCTTCCTGCGGGTTTACCTGCCGCAGGCGCTGCCCGGCATCGCCGCGGGCGCGCTGCTCGTGTTCATCATCGCGCTCGGCTACTACATCACGCCGGCGCTGGTCGGCGGTGCCTCGGACCGCATGATCTCGTCGTTCATCGCCCTCTACACCACCGGCACCGCCAACTGGGGGCTGGCAGCCGCGCTCGGCTCCGGCCTGCTGGTTGCCACGCTGCTGCTCTATCTGGTCTATGCGCGGCTGGTCGGCGGCGTCCGGGCCGGCGCGATCTGAGGGCAGGCGATGGGCGGCTCCCTCACCCTGTCGGAACGGCTCTGGCGGATCGCGCTGTGGGTCGGCGCGATCCTCTGCTTCGCCTTCCTGATCGTGCCGATCGCGGCGATGCTGCCGCTGTCGGTCAATGACGGGCAGTACCTGACCTATCCGCTGCGCGGCTTCACGACGCGCTGGTTCGAGGAGTTCTTCACCAGCGAGCGCTGGGCGATGTCGATCCGCAACAGCCTGGTGATCGGGCTGGCATCGGCGCTGCTCGCCACCGCGCTCGGCACGCTGGCCGCGCTCGGCCTGTCGCGCGGCTACTGTCCCGGCAGCCGGGCAATCATGGCGATATTGCTGTCGCCGCTGATCGTCCCGGTGGTGATCTACGCGGTCGGACTCTACTTCTTCTTTGCTCCGCTCGGGTTGACGGCCTCCTACACCGGCATCATCCTCGCCCATGCCGCGCTCGGCGCGCCGTTCGTCGTCATCACCGTGCTCGCCTCACTCACCGGATTCGACTGGAACCTCGCGCGGGCGGGCGCGAGCCTCGGTGCCGGGCCGGTGCGGGTGGCGTTTCGGGTGATCTTCCCGCTCATCCTGCCGGGCATGATCACCGGCGCGCTGTTCGCCTTCGCCACTTCCTTCGAGGAGGTGGTGGTGATCCTGTTCATCGCCGGTCCCGAACAGCGCACGATCCCGCGCGAGATGTTTTCCGGCCTGCGTGAGAACATCAGCCCGACGATCGCCGCCGCCGCCGCCGTTCTCGTGGTGGTCTCGGTGATCCTGCTCACCGCCGTCGAACTGCTGCGCCGCCGCACCGAGCGGTTGCGCGACATGACCGCGAGGTAGAGCGTCCGTTCCCGCCGCCCTCGCGCCCTGCCCCTCACCGGCCCGGCCTTCCCTCCCCGCCGCCAAGCCTCTAAATCAGCGCGTGTCGTCCCGCAGGAGAGCTTCACCGTCATGGCCAAGGACCAGGCCCCCGTCATCCGTCTCGAGGACTACCGGCCGCCGGCCTGGCTGGTGGATACGGTCGAGATGGATGTGCGTCTCGATCCCGCACGCACCGAGATCCTGACCAGGCTGGCAATCCGGCCCAATCCGGCCGGCGGCGGCGGACCGCTGCGGCTCGACGGGGAGGATCTCGAACTCGTCTGGCTGAAGCTCGACGGGAGGAGGCTGGCGGCGGGCGACTACCGGCTCGACGAGAGCGGACTGTCGATCGCGTCGATGCCCAACACCGCCGCGGTTCTGGAGATCGCCACCGCGGTCGACCCGTCGGCCAACACCCGGCTGATGGGGCTCTATCGCTCGAACGGCATCTACTGCACCCAGTGCGAGGCGGAGGGGTTCCGGCGCATCACCTTCTATCCCGACCGGCCGGACGTGCTGGCGGTGTTCACCGTCCGGCTCGAGGCGGACAAGGTCGCAGCGCCGGTGCTTCTGGCCAACGGCAACCCGGTCGAGTCCGGGGACATCGCCGGCACCGGCCGACACTATGCGGTCTGGCACGACCCGCATCCGAAGCCCTGCTACCTGTTCGCGATGGTGGCGGGCGACCTCGGACGGGTCGGCGACACCTTCGTCACCGCATCGGGCCGCACGGTCGATCTCGGCATCTATGTCGAACGCGGCAAGGAGGACCGCTGCGGCTACGCGATGGACGCGCTGAAGCGCTCGATGCGCTGGGACGAAACGGCGTTCGGCCGCGAATACGACCTCGACGTGTTCAACATCGTCGCGGTGTCCGACTTCAACATGGGGGCGATGGAGAACAAGGGCCTCAACATCTTCAACGACAAGTACGTGCTGGCGAGCCCCGAGACCGCGACGGACGCCGACTACGCCAATATCGAGGCGATCATCGCCCACGAGTACTTCCACAACTGGACGGGCAACCGCATCACTTGCCGCGACTGGTTCCAGCTCTGTCTGAAGGAGGGGCTGACCGTGTTCCGCGACCAGGAGTTCTCGGCCGACATGCGCTCGCGACCGGTCGAGCGCATAGCGGACGTCAGGACGTTGAAGGCGCACCAGTTCGTCGAGGACGCCGGGCCGCTCGCCCATCCGGTGCGGCCGGAGAGCTATCGCGAGATCAACAACTTCTACACGGCGACCGTCTACGAGAAAGGCGCCGAGGTGATCCGCATGCTGAAGGTGCTGATCGGAGACGCGGCGTTCCGGGCAGGCATGGACCTCTACTTCGCCCGCCATGACGGCGAGGCGGCGACGATCGAGGACTTCCTCGCCTGCTTCGCCGAGACGAGCGGCCGCGACCTGACGCAGTTCAAGCTGTGGTACAAACAGTCCGGCACCCCGGAGGTTGCCGCCACCGGCCGCTGGGATGCCAGCACGTCCAGCTACGAACTGACGCTCGAGCAGAGCTGCCCGCCGACGCCGGGCCAGCCGGTCAAGCAGCCGATGGTGATCCCGATCCGCTTCGGTCTGATCGGCAGCGGCGGGGACATGCAGCCGGCCGTTGTCGAAGGCGACGGCGTCACCGGCGATCTGATCGAACTGCGCGCGGCGCGCCAGCGAATCGTGTTCCGCGGTCTCGCCGAGCGGCCGGTGCCCTCACTGCTGCGCGGCTTCTCGGCGCCGGTGAAGCTCACCACCAATCTCGACGACGACGACCTCCTGTTCGCGGCGGCCCGTGACAGCGACCCGTTCAACCGCTGGCAGGCGCTGCAGAGCGTCGCGACACGACTGCTGACGGATGCGCAGGCGGCGATCCGGGCGGGCGGCGCGCCGGCAGCGGACGCGCGGTTCCTCGCCTCGCTGCGGCGGACGGCGGAGTCTGCCGACCTCGATCCGGCGTTCCGGGCCCAGGCGCTGCATCTGCCCACGCAGGCCGACATAGCCCGCGACATCGGCCGCGAGGTCGATCCGGCCGCGATCCACGCGGCCGAGGACTGGCTGCGCGGCCTGATCGGGGCAAGTCTCGCCGATACGCTTCGCGCCCTCTATGGCGGGCTCGCGCTGAACGCCCCCTACACGCCCGACGCCGCAGCGGCCGGACGGCGGGCGCTGCGCAACGCCGCCCTCTCGCTGCTCAGCGCCACCGGCGATGCCGCCGACATCGAGATGGCGGAGCGCCATTTCCGCAATGCCGACAACATGACCGACCGGCTCGCCGGGTTGCAGATCCTGGTGCGGGCCGGTGCCGAGGCGGCCGAAGCGGCGCTCGCGGCCTTCCACGACCGCTACCGCGACGACCCGCTGGTCCTCGACAAGTGGTTCACCATCCAGGCAACGGCGCCCGGCGAGGCAACGCTCGGCCGGGTCATCGAGCTGATGCGCCACCCCGCCTTCGCGCTGTCCAATCCGAACCGGGTGCGGGCGCTGATCGGCGCCTTCGCGTCGGGCAACCCCGCCCAGTTCAACCGGCCGGACGGGGCCGGCTACCGGCTGCTCGGCGAGGTGGCGACGCAGATCGACCGCTCGAACCCGCAGCTTGCCGCACGCCTGCTGTCGGCCTTCCGGAGCTGGCGGGTGCTGGAGCCTGTACGCCGCGCGGCGGCCAGGGCGGAGCTGGAGCGCATCGCCAGCCTCGACGGGCTGTCGCGCGACACCAGCGACATCGTGCGCCGCAGCCTCGAGTGAGGCCGTCCGGATAGCCGCGGGCCTTCGCGGCAGGCCGGCGCCCGGCGCACGCCCCCCCCACATTTCGGGGCTGACCCTGACCGAAACTACCAGATGTCGGGAGATCGACAGATATGTCGATCACATCTTGTGCCGTGCCCCGGCAACACGCCGCCGAGTCGCAAGTTGTCGGAAAGACTCACCGTTAAGAAACCGTAACCGGTGAAGCTGTCGCTGCTGGACAAATCGCCCTGTATTTGATTCGAATAGACCGATTCGGGAAGAAATGCGGCGCTTCCGGTGCGGGCACACCGGTGGCTTTCCGAAGGGGGTCGATATGCAGCGGACGGCGTCCGCAAGGCGCGTTTCGCGCCTCGATGAGGTATTGTCCGGCGTTCGAGAAATACTGGGCGATCTGGTCCGGCCGACCTATGAGCGGCTTCAGCGATCCGAGCCGGTGATACGCCGGCTGGTGGCGCCGCTGCTGGTGATCATGGTGCTGGTGACGGTCGCTGCGGCGGTGGTCGTCAACATCCGCGCGCTCGACGACGCCGACACGCAGGTGCGTGGCGAGATGAGCCTGATCGCCGACCTGATCGCCGCGCGAATGGCCAACGCCTATGCCGGCGAGCCCGTCGACACCACCATCGCCTATGCGCAGACCGCGCTCGACGAGGCGGTGTCCGGCATCGCCCTGTCGAACGGCCTGCAGGTCCTGCTGGCCGATCCGTCCGGCCAGATCGTCGCCGGCTTGCCGCTCGAATCGGCGAGCCAGCCCGCCGGCCTCGCCGAGCTGCTCGGCGCCGCCCAGCCGCTCAGCACCTTCGGTGCGCGGGCCGGGGTGTTCCGGGTGCAGTCTCAGGCCGGCGACAGCTTTCTGGTGACCGTCCGCCATCTCGCCGCGCCGCTCGGTTCGATCGCAGTGGTTGCGCCGATCGGCACCATTACCGCCGTCTGGCGCAACGCGGCGGCTCTGCCGACCACCGTCTTCGTCACCACCGCCCTGGCACTGCTGCTGGTCGGCCTCGGCTTCCACTGGCAGACGAGCCAGATCCGGCGGCTCGAGCAGACCCACAAGGGCGCTCAGGAGCGGCTGGAGCGGGCGCTTCGCCAGGGCCGCTGCGGACTGTGGGATTGGGACGTGGCGCGCGGGCGGATCTTCTGGTCGGGGTCGATGCTCGAGATGCTGGGACATGAGGGCGGCGACCGGGCGCTGTCGATCGGCGACATGTCGGCGCTGCTGCATCCCGACGACATCGATCTGTACGGGCTGGCCAGAACGCTCGCCGAACAGCCGGCCGGGCATGTCGATCTCACCTTCCGCGCCCGCCACGTCGACGGATCGTGGATCTGGATGCGCGCACGCGCCGAGATCTCGGTCGACCCGCGCACCGGCGAACGCCATCTGGTCGGCATCGCCGTCGATGTCACCGAGCAGAAGGAGCTGGCCGAGCGCAGCGCTACCGCCGACCTCAGGCTGCGCGATGCGATCGAGACGACCTCGGAGGCCTTCGTCCTGTGGGACGCCGACAACCGCCTTGTGATGTGCAATTCCAAGTACCAGGAGCTGCACCGGCTGCCGGATTCGGTGGTGCGTACGGGAACGCCGTACGAGACGGTGATGCAGCACAGCCGCCAGCCGATCGTGCGGATCGACGAGAAGAGCTCCGGCGGCGCCAACGGCGTCGGCCGGCTCTACGAGGCGCAGATCGAGGACGGTCGCTGGCTGCAGATCAGCGAGCGACGCACCAAGGATGGCGGCTTCGTGAGCGTCGGCACCGACATCACCGCCCTGAAGCAGCACGAGGAGAAGCTGCTCGAAAGCGAGCGGGCGCTGCTCGGCACCGTCGCCGACCTGCGCCGCTCCCGCCAGACACTGGAACTGCAGGCCCAGCAGCTCGTCGATCTCGCCGAACGCTACGCCAAGGAAAAGACCCGGGCGGAAATGGCCAACAAGGCGAAGTCCGAGTTCCTCGCCAACATGAGCCACGAACTCAGGACGCCGCTCAACGCCGTGATCGGTTTCTCCGAACTGATGGAGACCGGTACCTGCGGCCCGCTCGGTTCGGAGAAATATGTCGAATACTGCCGCGACATCCGGATGAGCGGCCAGTTCCTGCTCGACGTCATCAACGACATCCTCGACATGTCCAAGATCGAGGCCGGCCGCTACAAGCTCGAGGTCGAGGACGTCGATCTTGGCGAGATCGCCAACGACTGCCTCAGGCTGATGTCGCTCAGGGCGCAGGAGAAGAACATCACCACCTCGATCGACATCGGCGCGAATCTCGGCCTGCGCGGCGACAGGCGGGCGCTGAAGCAGATCCTCCTGAACCTGCTTGCCAATGCAGTGAAGTTCACCGAGGCCGATGGCGCCATCAAGGTCCGGGCGCGGGCCGTGTCGGGCGGGATCACCATCTCGATCGAGGACACCGGCATCGGCATTCCCAAGCACGAGCTGCGCAAGCTCGGCCAGCCCTTCGTGCAGGTCGAGAACCTGCTGACCAAATCCCACAAGGGCTCGGGCCTCGGCCTGGCGATCGCCCGCTCGCTGGTCGAGCTGCACGGCGGCGCCCTGCGCATCCGCTCCACCGAAGGCAAGGGCACGATCGTCACGGTGCGGCTGCCGAAGGAGCCGCAGCCCGCACGGATCGCCGCCGCCGACGTCGGAGCCTTCATCGAGGGCCAGCTCGACCCGGCCGCCGACGCAGCGGCGTGAGTCGAAGGCAGGCGGCCGCCCCTTCCGGGCCGCTGCGACGAGCGCTCGGGCGAACCTACCCCAGCATCCGCCGGAACACATCCACCACGCGGGACTGCGTGTCCCTGAGATGGGCCTCGACGCGGGCAAGGTCGGGGAGGTCGGCGACGCGGCAGAGCAGATGATCGAGGCCGCGCGGCGCCGCCTGCGGATCAAACGGCCCGTCGAGACAGAGCCTGAGCACCTGCGTCAGGGCGTGGTAGAGGCCGCAGGCGGGTTCCAGCACCTCGGCATCGGCCGGCGTCAACAGTCCGGCACGGCGGCAGGCGGCGAGCGCGGCGGCGGTGTTCTGCGACAGGATCTCCGGATTGTCCGCCGCGTGGGCGAGTTGCAGGTACTGGGCAATGAACTCGATATCGATGAGGCCACCGCGCACCAGCTTGATCTCCCAGGGATCGTCGCTGCCCTTCTCGCGCTGGATGCGCTCGCGCATCTCGACGATATCGGCCTTCAACCTGACCGGATCGCGCGGCGCCTTCAGGACGCCGGCGATCACGGCCTCGATCCGGCGGGCGAGCGGCTGCGGGCCGCTGATGACCCGCGCCCGCGTCAGCGCCATGTGCTCCCAGGTCCAGGCCTCCTCGGCCTGGTAGGCGGCGAAGCCGTCGAGATGGGTGGCGAGCGGACCGGCACGGCCGGATGGCCTGAGCCGCATGTCCACGTCATAGAGCTTGCCTTCGGCGGTCGGCGCCGACAGTGCCGCGACCAGCCGCTGGGTCAGCCGGATGTAGTACTGCGAGGCAGGCAGCGGCCGCCGGCCGTCCGACTGCGGCTCGTCGCCGGCATAATCGTAGAGCAGGATCAGGTCGAGATCGGATCCCGCCGTCATCTCGGCGCCGCCGAGCTTGCCCATCGCCACCAGCGCGGCATCGGAGCCTGCGATCCGGCCGTGGCTCTCGGCGAGGTGGCCGGCGGCCAGTTCGTGCAGGCGGTCGACCAGCACCTCGGCGAGGCGGGTGAACGCGCCGCCGGCATCCGCCGCCGAAACCGTACCGGACAGGATGCGCACGCCGATCAGGAACACCTGCTCCTGGCCGAAGATGCGGGCGCGGTCCAGCGCATCCTCGTAGCCGGTCGCTTCGGCGAGCGTCTCGTCGAGGCGCCGGCGCAGCACCGCGCGGCCGGGCAGCTTGTCGAAGAAATCCGGCTCGAGCAGCCCCGCGAAGACCCGCGGGCGGCGCTGCAGCAGGTCGGCAAGCCTGGGCGCGGTGCCGAGAATCACCGTCAGCAGCCGCAGCAGATGCGGGTTCGACCACAGCAGCGAGAACAGCTGCACCCCCGCGGGCAGGCGCCCGACGAACTGATCGAACGCGTTGAAGGCGGCATCGGGGTTCGGCGTCTCCGCCAGCGCCTCGAGCAGGGCCGGCGTCAGTTCGGTGAGGCGCTCCTTGGCGCGGGCGCTGCGGGTGGCGGGGATACGGCCGAAATGCCAGGCGCGGACGGCCGCCGTCACCTCCCTGGGCTGGCGGTAGCCCATGCGCGTCAGCGTCTCCAGCGTCTCGGGATCGTCGTCGTCGCCGGTGAAGACCAGGCTGCCGGCGCTGCCGCTCAGCGTCGGGGCGTCCTCGAACAGGTTGGCGTAATGGCCCTGGACGCTGCGCATGTGCGTCAGCAGCGCCTGCGACAGGGCATCGGCATCGGCAAACCCGGCGAACCTCGCGAAGCGCGTCAGCGTCTCCGAATCGTCGGGCAGGGAGTGGATCTGCTCGTCGGCAACCATCTGCAGCCGGTGCTCGAGCCGGCGCAGGAAGCGGTAGGCCGAAGCCAGATCGTCCCGCGCCCTCGGCTCGATCCAGCCGCCCTCGGCCAGACGATCGAGCGCCTCGAGCGTGCGGCGGGTCCGTAATTCGGGATGGCGACCGCCGGTGATGAGCTGCTGGGTCTGCACGAAGAACTCGATCTCGCGAATGCCGCCGCGGCCGAGCTTCAGGTTGTGGCCGGCCACAGCCAGCTTCGCATGGCCCTTGTGGGCATGAATCTGCCGCTTCATCGCGTGCACGTCGGCGAGCGCGGCAAAGTCCATGTATTTGCGCCAGACGAAGGGCGCGATCTCGTGCAGAAAGCGCTCGCCGGCCTCGATGTCGCCGGCGCAGGGGCGCGCCTTGATCATCGCCGCGCGCTCCCAGTTCTGGCCCAGGCTCTCGTAGTATTGCAGCGCCGCATCGAGCGGCACCGCGACCGCGGTGGCACCCGGATCGGGTCGCAGCCGCAGATCGGTGCGGAATACATAGCCCTCGCCGGTGCGCTCCTGCATCAGCCTGACGAGATCGCGCGTCAGCCGCACGAACAGCTTCTCGGCCTCGTCCGGATCGGCGAGGTGGCAACGGGCGGCATCGTAGAAGACGATCAGGTCGATGTCGGAGGAGAAGTTGAGCTCGCCCGCCCCGTGCTTGCCCATGGCAAGCAGGATCCAGCCGCTGCCCGCGCCGGGATGCACCGGATCGGCGAGATCGAGATCGCCGCGGGCGGCGGCCGCGCGCAACAGCCAGTCGACCGACGCGGAGACGGTTGCGTCGGCTGCCGCGGTCATCGCCTCGACGACGCGGTCGACCGTCCAGACACCGCCCAGATCGGCAAGGGCGATGAGCGATGCCGCCTCGGCCTTGTAGAGCCTGAGCAGCCGCATCACCGCGTCGCGGCTGTCAGCCGCGCCGACGGCACCGGCAAGCTCGGCGGTGAGCCGGGCAAGGTGGCTGTCCGGATCGGCCGTCAGCACGCGCTCGGCCATGGCGGGATCGGCAACGAGCAGGCCTCTCAGCCAGGGAGAACCATCGAGCACGCCCTTGAGGAATTCCGCCAGGCCTTCGTCCTTCAGCCGCGCGGCGAGCTTGCGGCACTTCGCCGCGCGCGCGGCGGTCCGCAGATCTTCGAGGAAACCCGCCGCCGCGGCCTCATCGACGACGAGCGGTCGTTCCTGCAGCCGGTCGGCGAGACCGGCGGAGCGGCGGGTCGCAGATGTCGGGCGGTTCATCCGGCGAGATCCGGCCCGCTTCGTCGCAGATTTCCCATGGCGGGGACTTTTACCGCAAATCGCCGCGGCCGCCAGATGGTTGCGCTACCGTGTGTCTGAATTCTCGGAACGTCGTGCGACGATCGCCGCCGGGCAGGCGCTGACACGAATGCCCGGCGGCCAAGCCATCGGCAAGGCCGATCAGGCTGCCTTGACCTGCGAGAGGAAGTCGCCCACCCGCCGGCGCAGACCATCGGCCTGACGGGCCAGTTCCTCGGCCGCGCCGAGCACCTGCTGGGCGGCGGCGCCGGTCTCGGAGGCGGCCTCGCGGACGCCGGAGATGTTGGCGGAGACCTCGGTGGTGCCGGACGCGGCCTGCTGGACGTTGCGGGCGATCTCCTGGGTGGCGGCGCCCTGCTCCTCGACTGCGCTGGCAATCGAGGTGGCGATCGCATTGACCTCGCCGATCGTCGCCGAGATCGAGTTGATCGCCGCCACCGCCTCCTGCGTCACGCCCTGCATGCCGGCGATCTGCGCGGCGATCTCCTCGGTCGCGCGCGAGGTCTGGCTGGCGAGGTTCTTCACCTCCGCCGCGACCACCGCGAAGCCCTTGCCGAGTTCGCCGGCGCGTGCCGCCTCGATCGTGGCGTTCAGCGCCAGCAGGTTGGTCTGGCTGGCGATGTCGTTGATCAGGCTGACGACGTCGCCGATCTTCTGGGCGGCATCGGCGAGCGTCCGGACCGTCTCGTTGGTCCGTTCCGCCTCCTCGGCGGCGCGGCCGGCGATGCTGGCCGACTTGGACACCTGCTGGTTGATCTCCGCGATCGACACCGACAGTTCCTCGGCCGCCGAGGCCACCGTCTGGACATTGGTCGAGGCCTGCTCGGCGGCGGCGGCCACCGTCATCGACTGGCGATTGGTCTCGTCGGCGGTGGACGACATCGCGCCGGCAGTGGCCTGCAGCTCGGTGGTCGCCGCCGTCACCGCATCGAGCACGCCGGCGACCGCCGCCTCGAAGTCCCGGGTGATGCGGTCGAGCATCTCGGCGCGGCGCTGCTTGGCCTCGTTCTCGACGCGGACAAGCTCGTCGGCGCGCCGCTTCTCGATCAGCGCATCCTTGAACACCTGCAGCGCCGCCGCGATGCGGCCGACCTCGGTGTCGAGCCCGCGGAACGGCACCTCGGCGTCGAGATCGCCCTGCGACAGGCGAGTCATCGGCGCGAGGATCCGGTCGATGTCGCGCGAGGTGCGGCGGATGATCATCCAGCCGAAGCCGGCGGCGAGCACGCCCACCGCCACCACCAGCCCGATGACCGTCACGACGGCAAACGCCGCCGCGCCGTCGGCGGTTGCCCGCGCCTTCTCGGCCTCGCGCGAATTGAACGCGGTCAGATCGCGGATCAGCGCGCCGATCCGGTCGCCGATCGGATTGAGCTTCTCATCGACGACGGTCGCCGCCTCCTCGATGCGCTGCTGGCTCGACAGCTCGAGGACGGGCCGCGCCTCGCGGACATAGTCGGCGATCGCCGCCTTGAGCTGCTCGAACAACTGCCGCTCCTCGGGCATCACGATCAGCTTCTCGTAGGCCGCCTCGAGGGCGCGAATCGCTTCCAGTCCCAGGGCGATACGCGAGTCGCGCGCCCGCTTCGCCTCGGCGGTCCGGTCGAGCAGATGGCCTCTGACATGCCCGCGCAGCGACTGGGTCTCGGTGGCGAGACGGCCCATCGTCTCGACGCTGATCAGCCAGTTGCCGCCGATCTCGTCGATCTGCCCCTTCATCGCGCGAATGTTGATGAGGCCGACAACGCCGACGAGGGCGATGGCGAGGACCATCGCCGTGATGAGAAACCCGAGCTTCTTCGCGATGGACATCCTGTCCATCAGTCCATACTGCATCTTGACTTCCTCCGATGCGCCGACGAGCTCCCGTCCCGCCGCCTCGCGGACGAACTGCGGCATGACAGCCAAGGATCTGCCCCTGTCCGGAAGGTGGACGCGGAAGTTGAGCCCCTGCAGAAACGACAACATAGGTTGCTTACGGCATCGTTAATGCCGTCCTGCCGCAAGCCGGAGATCAGATATTCCGCATCGTCGACAGTTGCGGCGGCCGCGAACACGTTCGCAAGCCGATCTTCCTCTACGTAATACTGCCGTAAGGCAATCAGCCACGAACGGGCGGGCTGCCCTGCCCCGACGCCGCCTCGCCGGCCGGCGCCAGCGGCAGCGCCAGCGTTGCCACGAGACCCGGATTGCCGTCCGAAAAGGCGAGTTCGCCGGAATGCAGGCGGGCGACGGCGGCGACCAGCGCGAGGCCGAGCCCGGCGCCGGGCGCCGACCTCGACGCCTCGAGCCGCGCGAAGCGTTCGACGACCCGAGACCGGTCGGCCTCGGGGATGCCGGGACCGCTATCGGCCACGGCGATCCTCGCCTTGCCGTCGGCGATGGTCACGGAGACACGGACCGCGCCGCAGCCCCCGCCCGATCCGTCCGGGTCGGTGGCAATACCCGCTCGTCCGGCGCTGCCATGCTTCAGCGCGTTGTCCACGAGATTGGCAATCGCCTGACCGATCAGTTCGCGGTTGCCGAGGACCCGGACCGGCTCGCTCCCGGTGATCACGAGACCGATACCGGCCTCCTCGGCGGCGGGCTCGTAGAGCTCGACCACATCGCGGGCCACCGCAGCGACGTCTACCGGCGCGAAGCTCACCCCGGCCGCGCCCGCCTCGGCGCGGGCGATCATCAGCAGCGCGTTGAAGATGGCAATGAGACGGTCGGATTCCTCGATCGTCTGCTCCAGCGCCTCGCGGTAGCCCTGCTCTGAGGGGTCGGCCCGCAGCGCCGCCTCGACCCGGCCGCGCAGCCGTGTCAGCGGTGTCTTGAGATCGTGGGCGATATTGTCGGAGACCTCCTTCAGACCATGCATCAGCCGCTCGATGCGGTCGAGCATGGCATTCAGGCTCTCGGCGAGGCGGTCGAACTCGTCGCCCGATCCCGACAGCGGCACGCGTTGCGACAGGTCTCCGGCCATGATGGTGCGGCTGGTCTCGGCGACCGCGTCGATCCGTGCCAGGATGCGGCGCGAGACGTAGTAGCCGCCGCCGACCCCAAGCACGATCATCAGCACCACGGCGAGCAGCGTCGCCCGCCAGACGATCTCCTGCAGGTGGCGGCGCTCCTCGACGTCGCGGCCGACCAGCAGACGGAAGCCGCCGATCAGGTCGAACACCCGCACCACCGCCTCGTAGGTCTTGCCGGAGCTCTCCTCGAACGGCGTGTACCTGATGCGGACCAGCCCCTCCGCCTCCCAGGTCGCCGCCGGCACCGAGGCGACATTGCCGGCGATGCGGTTGCCTTGCGGATCCTGCACCAGGTAGAGCGAACTGGAGGGATTGCGGGTGCGCCGGTCGATGACCTGGACCAGCCGGAGGACGCCGCCGAGACGATACTGCTCGGCCAGCCCCTGCACCTCGGCCTCGATGGTGGAATCGAGCTGCTGGGTGAAGATCACCCAGGTGTTCCACGACAGATAGGCGATCAGCAGCCCCGCAAAGGCCGCGAACACCGCCAGGTAGACCAGCGACAGCCGGAACGCGGTCGACCTGAGCAGCTTGAGGGCTTCGAGCATGGGACGTGTTGAAGCATGCCGACGGTCAATCGGCAATCAGCCGGTGGAGAAGCGGGCAGACCTCGCGCCGGCGACGGGGGCGCGCCGGCTAATCCTCGCCGTCCCGGATGACGTAGCCGGCGCCGCGCACGGTGTGCAGCAGCGGACGGTCGAACCCCTTGTCGATCTTCGCACGCAGGCGCGAGATGTGGACGTCGATGACGTTGGTCTGCGGATCGAAGTGATAATCCCAGACGTGCTCGAGCAGCATGGTGCGGGTCACCACCTGGCCGGCATTGCGCATCAGGTATTCGAGCAGGCGGAATTCCCGCGGCTGCACGGGAATGTTGACGCCGGCGCGCTGGACGCGATGGGCCAGGCGATCGAGTTCGAGATCGCCGACCCTGAGCACGGTGCCGGCATCGGAGGGGCCGCGGCGGCGGCCGAGCGCCTCGACGCGGGCAGCCAGTTCGGAAAAGGCATACGGCTTGGCGAGATAGTCGTCGCCGCCGGCGCGCAGGCCCTTGACCCGGTCGTCCACCTCGCCGAGCGCCGAGAGGATCAGCGCGGGGGTGGACACGTGCTCGGCGCGCAGCTGGGTGATGATCGACAGGCCGTCGCGCCTGGGCAGCATGCGATCGACGATCAGCACGTCGTAGTTGCCCGTGGCGGCGAGGTCGTAGCCCTCGTCCCCGTCGGCGGCCAGATCGACCGTATGCCCGGATTCGCGCAGGCCCTTGGCCAGATACTGGGCGGCCTCGCGATCGTCCTCGATCAGGAGAATCTTCATGGGCCGGGAGCTTACCCGAACCCGCGGCGAAGCGGCAGGCTGGGCGTGCCAGCCTGCCGCACGGGACAGTTGAGCGGCGGGGGCGAGAGGAGACCGCACCGTCCCGTTACCGTGTTCCATGTTCCTGCTCATGCCTTCGGCAAGGCGAGCGCGACGAAGCGCTCGCTGTCGCCGGAGCGGACACGGAACAGTACCGCCTTGCGACCCTTCTCCTCGGCGGTACGGACCGCCTCGGCCAGGTCGGAGGGGGCGTCGATCTCGGCCCCGCCGGCCGCGACGATCACGTCGCCGGCCTGCAGGCCCTTGCGGGCGGCCTCGCTGTCGGGATCGACCTCGACGATGCGCACGCCGACGCCGTTGTCGTCATCGGCCGGCGCAACCGCGAGGCCGAACTTCGCCAGCGCATCGCGCTCGAGCGCCGGGGCGGCCGCGACCCGCTGCGGATCGCCTGGCTGGGCGCCGAGATCGACCGAGATCGTCCGCAGGTCGCCGTCGCGCCAGATGCCGAGCTCGGCCTTGGCGTTGGGCTTCAGGTTGCCGATCTTGCGGGCGAGGTCGCGGGCATCGGCCACCGGCTGACCATTGACCGACAGGATCACGTCACCGGACTTGATACCGGCCGCGCGGGCAGGCCCGGAGTCGAGCGTCGAGGCGACGATCGCCCCGCTGGCCGTGTCGAGACCGAGGCTGTCGGCGATGTCCTCGGTCACCGGCTGAATCTGCACGCCGAGCCAGCCGCGGCTGACCATGCCGTGCTCCTTGAGCTGCTCGATCACCGGCACCGCGACCGAGGCCGGAATGGCGAAGGCGATGCCGACATTGCCGCCCGACGGCGAGAAGATCGCCGTGTTCACACCGATGACCTCGCCATTGATGTTGAAGGTCGGGCCTCCGGAATTGCCACGGTTCACCGGCGCGTCGATCTGCAGGTAATCATCGTAGGGGCCGGAGCCGATGTCGCGGCCGTCGGCCGAGACGATGCCGGCCGTCACCGTGCCGCCGAGACCGAACGGATTGCCGACCGCAACGACCCACTGGCCGACGCGCGGACGTTCCTTGGCGAAGGAGACGTAGGGCAGCGGCCCGTCCGCCTCGATCTTCAGCAGGGCGAGGTCGGTGCGGGCGTCGGAGCCGACGAGCGTCGCCTCATACGACTTGCCGTCAATCGACTTGACGGTGATCTTGCCGGCGCCGCTGGTGACATGGTTGTTGGTCACCACGTAGCCGTCCTCGGAGATGATGAAGCCGGAACCCTGACCCATCATGCCGGGACCGCGGCGCGGCTGGCCGTGCTGCTCGCCGCCGCGATCGCCGCGGTTCTCGCCGAAGCGCTGCTCGAACTCATGGAAGAAGCGCCGCAGCGGGTGGTCCTCAGGCAGGTCGTCGAAACCCGGCATCTGCGGCATGTCCGGCGCGCCGCCGGCGACCGCGGCCGGCGTGGCCGGGCGCTCGATCTCGACGCTGACGACGGCCGGCCGGACCGCCTCGACAAGATCGGCGAAGTCGAACGGCGCGGTCGACTGGACCCGCGCGGTGATGTCCTTGGCTGTGGCGACTGGCGGATTGAGAATCGTCGTACCGGCCGCGGCACCGACGATCGCCAGCGCCGCCGCGCCGCCGAGCAGGGCCGAGCGGAGCCGGCGGACAGAAGTTGGGGTGCTGTGACCCGACATAGGCATATGCTCCTCAGTTCCTCTCGCAGGGCGGGGTCCGCCCGTTTCGTCGCCGAATATGGGTCGGGGCTCATTACCGCCGCCTGTCCGGGGCATTAAATGTCGGTAAGGTCGGGAAATGTCGGTAAGGTCGGCGCCGCCGCGACCCCGCCTGGTGCGGCGCCGAGGCGACTCCGGCGGCCCGGCGGCGGATGACCGAACTCCGGTCAATCTTCCAAATTGCCAAGTCCGGGGACGCGTTGTAGATTCCCGCGCAGTTCGAATACTTAGCCTGGCTTGCCGGCTGCCCTTCGTCGGGGCGGATCCCAAGACAACGCTGACTTCGGATGGTTGGGTTGCGCGATGGGCGTGCACCCGTGATCTTGCGTTTTCGAAGGAGATCGCAATGCCGACAGGAACCGTGAAATTCTACAACACCCAGAAGGGCTACGGCTTCATCCAGCCTGATGGCGGCGGCAAGGACGTGTTCGTGCACGCCACCGCGCTGGAGGCGGCCGGCATGCAGCCGCTGGTCGAGGGCCAGAAGGTGTCGTTCGAGGTCGCCATCGACCGCCGCAGCGGCAAGTCTGCCGCCGCGAACCTGCGCGCCCTGTGACACCGCCGCCCGGCATCGGTCGGGCAGCCTGACGTCCAGGGACCCGGTAGCGCCGCCCGGACGGGCGGCGGACCGGGTCCTTGTCGTTTGCCGACGATGGTGACCCCGCGTGCCCAAGCCTGGCTTCGAAGCGCGCCCGCTGAGGCATCGGCCGAGACCGGCGCGGCGATGCCGACAAGGGCGACCCCGACGGCCATGACGCTGCCGCGGCACGCCCTGCCGCCCCGCCCAGTCCGTAACCGCCGCAGGCGGTGACCAGCCGCCTGTCGGCCGACATCGCGCAGCAGTTCCGGGCCACGGGTTCCGACTGGCAGTCCCGGACCGACCCGGCGCTGGCAGAGCGGCGCCAGGCGAGCGGCCTTCACTCCTTGGCGTCGAGCAGTTCCTCGATGCGGCGGCGTTCGGCCTCGGTGAGCGCGGCAGGATCGTGGCGGCGTCGGGTGCGGGCGGCAAGCCAGACGGCAGCGACGCCGCCGGCGAGCAGCAAGACCGGCGCCGCCCACAGGATCAGCGTGTGCGGCGCGACGCGCGGCCTGAGCAGCACGAACTCGCCGTAGCGATCGACCAGAAAGGCGACGACCTCCTCGTCGCTGTCGCCCGCCTGGAGCCGCTCGCGCACCAGGATCCTGAGATCGCGGGCGAGCGGGGCGTCGGAATCGTCGATCGACTGGTTCTGGCAGACGAGGCAGCGCAGGTTGGTGGAGATCGACCGGGCGCGCGCCTCGAGCGCCGGATCGTCCAGCACCTCGTCCGGCTGGACGGCCGGCGCGGGCGACGCGGCAAGGCAGATCGCGATCAGCGCCATCGCGCGGAGAAGGCCTCGCATCCCGTCTACTCCGCAGGCGCCGGCGCAAGCCGGCCGCGGGCGCGGCGCGGCGCGCCGACCCTAAGGCGGCGGTCGCAGAGCGAGACGACGCCGCCCAGCGCGCTGATCAGCGCACCGATCCACACCAGCGTCACCCACGGCTTGTAGAAGGCACGCACCGCGACCGTCCCGTCGGTGCCGCTCTCGCCCAGCGAGACGTAGACCTGGCTGAAGCCGAAGGTGCGGATCGCGGCCTCCGTTGTCGGCATGCCTGAGCCCTCGTAGACGCGGCGCTGCGGATCGAGTGTGCCGACCTCGACACCGCCCCGGCGGATGACGAAGTGACCCGTCTCCGCCCGCCAGTTCGGCCCCCGCAGCGGCGCCACGCCCGCGAAGGTCAGCTGGTAGCTGTCCAGGTCGATGGTCTCACCGGGGCGCAGCGCAACGATCCGCTCGACCGGCCAGACGGTGACGGCGGTGATGCCGACCACGAGCACGCCGACACCGAAATGGGCAAGCATGGTGCCCCAGGCCGAGCCCGGCAGGCCGATGGCGCGGTGCCAGCTTTCGCTGAGCGTCGCCTGGAACAGCTTGATGCGAAAGACGATCTCGGACAGCGCCCCGAGCATCAGCCAGACGCCGAGACCGACGGCCAGCGCCGCCAGCACGGCACCGCCCTCGGACAGCGCCAGGACGATGACGACGGCGAGGATCGACAGGCCGGCGGCGGCGAACAGCCGCTGGCTCGCCGCATAGAGGTCGCCGCGCTTCCAGGCGAGCATCGGTCCGAACGGCACCGCCAGGAGCAGCGGCACCATCAGCGGGGCGAAGGTCGCATCGAAGAACGGCGCGCCGACCGAGATCTTGTCGCCGGTCAGGGTCTCGAGCGCCAGAGGATAGAGCGTGCCGACGAAGACCACGCCGCACCCCGCGGTCAGGAACAGGTTGTTGAGGACCAGCGCGCCCTCGCGGCTGATCGGCGCGAATACGCCGCCCTGGGTCAGCGTGCCGGCCCGCCAGGCGAACAGCGCCAGCGCGCCGCCGACCGCCGTCGCGAGGATGATCAGGATGACGACGCCACGGGCGGGATCGGTGGCGAAGGAATGCACCGAGGTCAGCACGCCCGAGCGCACCAGGAAGGTGCCGAGCAGCGACAGCGAGAAGGTCAGGATGGCGAGCAGCACCGTCCAGATCTTCAGCGCGTTGCGCTTCTCCATGACGATCGCCGAATGCAAGAGCGCGGTGCCCGACAGCCACGGCATGAAGGAGGCGTTCTCGACCGGGTCCCAGAACCACCAGCCGCCCCAGCCGAGCTCGTAATAGGCCCAGTAGGAGCCGAGCGCGATGCCGAGCGTCAGGAATATCCAGGCAGCCAGCGTCCAGGGCCTCACCCAGCGTGCCCAGGCCGCGTCGATGCGCCCCTCGATCAGCGCGGCAACGGCAAACGAGAAGGCGATCGAGAAGCCGACATAGCCGCCATAGAGCAGCGGCGGGTGGATGGCGAGGCCGGGATCCTGCAGGATCGGGTTCAGTCCCCTTCCCTCGGCCGGCGGCTCGAGGATCCGGACGAACGGGTTCGAGGTCAGCAGCACGAACAGCAGGAATGCCGTGGCGATCCAGGCCTGTACCGACAGGACGGTCGCCTTCAGCGACGCCGGCAGGTTCGCGCCGAAGGCGGCGACGAGCGCACCGAACAGGGCGAGGATCAGGATCCACAGGACCATCGAGCCCTCGTGGTTTCCCCACACGCCGGTGATCTTGTAGATCAGCGGCTTCATCGAGTGCGAATTCTCGTAGACGTTGAGCACCGAGAAGTCGGACTGGACGTAGGCGAGGGTCAGCGCCGCAAAGGCGAGCGCGACCAGGGCGAACTGGGCGCCGGCAACGCTGGGCGCCACCGCCATCATCCGCTGGTCGCCGCGGCGCGCGCCCCAGATCGGCACGACGGACTGCACCAGCGCCAGCGCCAGCGCAAGAACCAGCGCGAAGTGACCGGTCTCGGCAATCATCGGGCGAAGCGCCGGGTGGCGCGCCGATATCCTGCAGGGGCCCTCGGTCGCACGGTGCGCGGAGCCGTCACCGTTCCGCCTCCTCACCCATCCAGTGGCCCTGCTTCTTCAGGGCGTCGGCAACCTCGCGCGGCATGTAGGTCTCGTCGTGCTTGGCCAGCACCGTGTCGGCGAGGAATGTCCCGTCCGGCGCCATCGCCCCTTCCGTCACCACGCCCTGTCCTTCGCGGAAGAGGTCCGGCAGCAGGCCGGTATACACCACCCGGATGGCATTGGCGGTGTCGGTGACGGTGAACTCGACCGTCATCCCCTCCTTGCGCACGAAGCTGCCGTCCTCGACCAGACCGCCGAGACGGATGCGCTTGCCGGGCTCGAGGTTGCCGGCGATCACGTCGGAAGGGCTGTTGAAGAACACGATCGTGTCGCGGAATGCGGCCAGCACCAGGCCGACCGCGGCGAACAGGACCAGCCCGGCCATGCCGATCAGCATCAGGCGGCGCTGCTTGCGGGTCATTGTTCCAGCCTCCTCACGAACCCAGTCCGAGCTCGCGCTCGGCGGCCTCGATGCGCGCGCCGGCCTCGGCATCGTCCGGATAGTTGCGCCGGGCCGAGGCGAGCGCGTCGCGCGCCTTGTCCGGCGTTCCCAGCACCACATAGGCCCGGGCGAGCCGCAGCCAACCGTCGAGATCGCGACCGTCCTCCGCAAGGCGGGCGGCAAGCCCGGCCACCATATCCGAAATCATGCGGGCGCGCTCCTCCGCAGTCATCGCGCGGGCAGCGGCGACATCTGCGGCCGACGGGCCGGGCGCGGCCGCTGTCGCGTCGGCTCCGGCCTCCAGTGCGGCAAGCCGGTGCGCCACCGCGCCGCGCCAGGGCGCATCGGGCGGGCTGTCGGCAAGCAGCGCCCGCCACTGCGCCGCCGCGCCGGCCGAGTCGCCGTCCTGCTCGGCGGCAACCGCCAGGAAGAACCGCGCCTTGGCATTGCCCGGCTCGCTGGCGAGGGCCCGCTCGAAGGCCGCACGTGCGGTCTCGGAGACCATGCCGTCGTCGAGCGCCACCAGCGCCTCGCCGAAATTCGCCTCGCGCGCCGCCGTCGCGCCGCTGAACTGGATCGCATTGTGCCAGGCGCGGGCGGCATCCTCGAAGCGGCCGAGCCGCATGTAGACGGGCGCAAGCACCTCCCAGCCCTGACCGTCGCGCGGATTGGCTGCAAGATGCTCCTCCACCCGGGCGATCAGGACCGCATAGTCCTGATCCTCCACCGGCTTCTGCAGGCGCGCCGACAGCGGCTGGTCCGGATAGCCGGGTGCGCCGCCGGCGAGGTAGAGCCCGACACTGAGCAGCGGCACCGCGACGATGACCGCCGCGACCAGCCCCCGCGGCAGCGGTCGCACCGCGGCGGAGTGCGCCTGCGCGGCGCGGTCGGCGGCCAGCAGGCGGCGACCGATCTCGAGCCGGGCGGCCTCGGCCTCGCGCGGGTCGAGGAGACCGCGCGCAAGTTCCGCGTCGATCTCGCGCAGCTGGCTCCGGTAGACCGCGACATCGGATGCCTCCGCCCCGGCCGCGGCCGCGCGGCTGCGGGTGAGCGGCACGAGCACCGACAGGACCGCGAGCGCGGTAAGGATGGCGAGGACGACCCAGAGACCCATGGCAGCCACTAGATATAACGCCGTTCGGCGGCGGCAAACGCAAAAGCGTCGCAGCCACGGTCACTACCACGTCAGACGCTGGCGGGCGCGATGAGGCAGGTCAAGCAGAAGCCGGAGCGGATCGCGTCGCGCTCGGCCGGATCGAGCGCAGGAGGGCCGAGGACGTCGCCGCCAGTACCGGCGGGGGCAGGGTCGCGCATCCTCGTCGGCGGGATCGACGACCCCGCCCGCGCGATTGCGCCGCTCGCCCCGTCTATGCCGCCGGCGCGGCCAGGTCGTCGGCGTCGTCCTCGTCGAACTGGGCGAGCCGCGTGCTGGCAACTTCGCCGCTGCGCCGCAGCAGGGCGGCGTAGTTCTCGCCGAAGACGATGGCGTTGATGCGGATGGCGGCCTCGAGCTCGGCGCGAGCAATGTCGCGGTCGGGGCCGGTGGCGGTGCGCAGGTCCTGCAGGATCGCGCCGTTGACCACCTCGATGTAGTTCTCGACCTGGGAGATGACGTTGCCGAGCAGTTCGTTCATGGCGAGTTCGCTGCGGTAGGGCTTCAGCGCCATCATCGTCCGCACCGCATACTCGGCCTCCTGGATCGCGGTCTCCGAGGGTGGCGTGCGGCGCTCGCCCTCGCGGCGGCGGGGGCGCAGCGCCCGGCGCACGGCGCCCGGAATGCCCTGCACGTCGGAGGACAGGATCTCGGAGGCACGCCGCCGCTGCGCGGCCAGCAGGTTGCGCCATTCCGGCACGCCGTCGAGATCGACCGCGACACCGAGTCCGTTGGCCAGCTCGTAGAAGCGGCGGATGGCCTGGACGTGGGCCTCGTACGCGTTCGGCCGGCCGACCGTGCGCGACAGCCGCGCCAGCACGATCTCCATCTCGGCGGTGACGATATCGACACAGGGCGCGAGCCGGCTCTTGACCAGACGCTTGCCGTCGTCGGTACGTTCGTAGAGCGTCAGCAGCCGCAACAGCCCCGCCGGCTGGTAGAGGCGGCGGAACACGACGATCAGCGGGTAGACGATGTCCTTCGACTCGTCGCGCAGTCGGCGCAGGATCGAGGCGGCAAGCTCGTCGTCGAGCACCGCGATCTCGTCGGGCAGACGGGCGGCGAACTTCGCCAGCTTGTCCTCCTGGCGGAGAATGGCCAGCATGTCCTCGAGATCCTCGACCACCCGGCCGCCGCCGAGCTGGACGGAGAACTTCATCCGGCTGCGGCTGTCGCCGGCAGTCTCGGCCAGCGCCGCCTCGATCACCGGCACCGCGTCGGCGCGCATCGTCCGCGACATCTCGGCCGCCTTGTGCTCGTCGCCGTCGAGAAGCGCCTCGGTCGCCTCGCGCTCGCGCGCGCGCAGATCTGCGGCAATGTCGCTGTCGCGCACCAGCCACCGCCAGATGTGATCGAGCGAGCCGCGATGGATGAAGCCGCGCCGCTTGGACTCGCCGACCTCGTCGACCAGGAACGGTTCCAGCGGCTCGCAGAACAGGCGCTGCGGCGATCCGGTGCGTTCGGCCGCCTCGGCCTCCTCGCGCATGACGTCGCGGACCGCCTGAAGGATGAAGGCATGGGCGGGCTCGGACTGGCCCTTCAGACGCGCCATCTCGATCTCGCGCACCAGCCGCGCGCGCGTCTTCGGCGGCAGCGTTACGAGGTACGACCTCAGTTGTTCAACGAGTGCGGAGGATTCGCTCATACGCCGACTGTCCAACGCGGGACCCGCGGCCCGTAGTCCAGGTCGCGCAGTCGCAAACAGTTTCGGCGCGGGGCCTTAAGAAATGGCAAAGCGGGGCGAGGAACGCCCGGCGAGAGGGGAGCGGGCGGCGGGGCGCGTCGCCCCACCGCGATGCCCCCGCCCGACCGCGCGCGGCCGTCAGCTGATCGTGCGCCAGCTGCCGTCCGGGTTCTGGCAGGCGGTGCCGCGTCCGACCTCGGGCCGGCCGTCGATGTAGATCGTGTGGGTGTAGTCGCGGCAATAGCCGTAGCCGGCCCGCTGATAAGGTGCTCCGGGCACGACCTCGCCATAGATGTTGGCGTTCGGATCGCGCCAGACGACCGGGCTGTTGGGCGGCCCGTACTGAAGGGCGCGGTATTCGGCCTCCATGGCCCGGCGACGGGCATCCTCGTCGGCAGCGGCGCCGATCCGGTTGCCGATCAGGCCGCCGATGACGATACCCGCCGCCGTCGCGACGGTGCGGCCGCTGCCCGAACCGATGGTGGACCCGATGAGGCCGCCCGCGGTCGCGCCGACCGCGGTTCCGAGCACCTCGCCCGTGCGATCCTGCTGACAGGCCGCGAGCAGAAGGCCGAGCCCGGCCACGGCGGCGAATTTCACGAAGCGCATACGTCCAATCCTCCTCTGCGGAACCCCCGGTCGGATGCCGGCGGCAGCCGGCAACAGGCAGCACGCGGTAGGGTGACCGCGCCGCCTTGCCGAACATCGGGCGAAATGGGGCCATATCAAGGCCTTCGACGCGCCGAAGGCGCCGCCGCTTGGGCGACGAGGCCCCGCGCGGCAGTGGAAATGGCCTCGGTACCCTCTCACGCGGCCGGCAGGTGCAGCGTCGCCCTGAGACCGCCGAGATCCGACCGGGCGAGCGCGAACGCGCCGCCGTAGAGATCGGCGAGGTCGCGGACGATGGACAGGCCGAGGCCGGAGCCGGGCTGCGTCTCGTCGAGCCGCCGGCCACGGCGCACGGCTTGTGCGCATTCCTCCTCTGTCAGGCCGGGCCCGTCGTCCTCCACGGTGATCCCCAGCATCGGCCGGCCGTCGGGGTCCGATCCCGGCAGCAGCCGACAGGTCAACACCACCCGCGATCTGGCCCACTTGAAGGCGTTGTCGACGAGGTTGCCGATCAGTTCCTCGAGATCCTGCCGCTCGCCCTGGAAGCGCAAACCTGCCGGCACATCGACGTCGAGCGTGGTGCCGCGGTTGGCGTAAATGCGGCGCATGGCGCGGGCGAAGCTCTCGGCGACCGGCCCGACCTCGGTGACCGACACCGCGACGCCGGCGGTCGCCGCGACCCGGGCACGGTCAAGATAATAATCGATCTGGTGGCGCATCAGCCCGGCCTGTTCGGCAACCTTGGCGCCGAGCGGGCTGCTGGCGGCGCGCGCCTCGTTGGTGATGACCGCCAGCGGGGTCTTCAGCGCATGGGCGAGGTTACCGACCTGGGTGCGCGCGCGCTCGATGATCTTGGCGTTCGATTCGATCAGCGCATTGATCTCGCGGGTGAGCGGCGCAATCTCGGCCGGATAGTCGCCCTCGAGCCGCGTCGCCCGCCCCTGGCGGATGGCGCCGAGCGCGGCGCGCACGTCGCGCAGCGGCTTCAGGCCGATGTGCACCTGCAGCAGCGTCGCCGCCACCAGCCCGACTCCGAGCAGGCCGAACACCGCCAGCACCAGGTTGCGGAAGGTGGCGATCTCCTGCTCGACCTCGCCGAGATCGCCGGTGACGGTGAAGGACAGCCGGTCACCGGTGTCGCCGAACACGACGAGCTGCTCGATGGCGCGCAAGCGGCGGCCGCCAGGCCCGTCGATGTCCATGACACGCTGGAAGTCGGCGCCGAACGGCACGTCCTCGATGCGCGGCAGCAGCAGCCGCGCGCCGGACAGCGACGGCGAGACCAGCAGCTCGTCGCGTCCCTCGCCGAGCCGAATCACTTGCCAGTACCAGCCCGACTGGAACGCCGAGAAGCGCGGATCGCCGAGCTGCGGCGCGCCGACCGGGTGGCCAGCCTCGTCCTGCTGGATCGCGGCGACGACGTTGAACAGATGCAGGTCAAGCAGGCTGTCGAATCCCCGCTCGACGCTTGCCCGGTAATAGGCGATCAGCACGTACAGCGCCGTCGCCAGCGCGATCGCCGTCCAGGTCGCGGCAAGCACGAACAGCCGGAACGACAGCGACAGCGGCGGGCGGCGGCGGAGCGGCGGCGTTGCGGCAGCGGGATCGTGGCTGGTCATCGCGCGACGCGGCAGATCGGCTGGACAGATGGCCGCACGACGCCTCGCGCCGCCGTCAGTCGGCCGCCCGGGCAGCGCCGGGGACGTCGAGCGCGTAGCCCAGCCCGCGCACGGTCTGGATGCAGTCGATGCCGAGCTTCCGGCGCAGGCGGCCGATGAACACCTCGATCGTGTTGGAATCGCGGTCGAAATCCTGGTCGTAGAGATGCTCGACCAGTTCGGTGCGGGAGACGACGCGGCCCTGGTGATGCATCAGGTAGGCAAGCAGCCGGTATTCGTGCGAGGTGAGCTTGACCGGGTTGCCGTCCACGGTGACGCGGGAGGCACGCGTGTCGAGCCGCACGGGTCCGCATTCGAGTTCGCTCGAGGCATGCCCGGCGGCGCGTCGCAAGAGCGCACGGATGCGGGCGAGCACCTCCTCCATGTGGAATGGCTTGGCGACGTAGTCGTCGGCGCCGGCGTCGATACCGGCCACCTTGTCCGACCAGCGGTCGCGGGCGGTGAGCAGCAGCACCGGCATCTTGCGGCCATCCTTGCGCCACTGCTCGAGCACGCGGATGCCGTCCATCGACGGCAGGCCGATGTCGAGCACCACCGCGTCGTAAGGCTCGGTATCACCGAGGAAATGGCCGTCCTCGCCGTCGCTCGCCGAATCGACGACATAGCCGGCATCGGTCAGCGCGGTGACCAGCTGGCGGTTCAGATCCACGTCGTCCTCGACAACCAGTATGCGCATGATCGGCCTCGAAACCCGGTGTCCCGCCCGGCTGCCGCTCCGCTAGCGCGCCGGGATCGTGATCTGGCGCCGCTCCGGCGGCCGCTGGCCGCTGGGATCGCGCACCAGGATCGTCACGACGCACAGGGTCTGGCCGCCGCTCTGGACCACCTGCGGTGCGCCGATCACCTGCCCGCCCTGCGCGGCGGCGGCCTGGGCAGCGGCCGCGGCGCAGCTGCCGGAGACAATCCGGACCGGCGCGCAATTGTCGCCGAGCCCGTCGCCGCAGGCAAGCGGGACCGTCGGGTGGGCGGACAGGGCCGCGGAGACCGGCATCACCGCATGCGCGGGCGCAAGCGCAGCGAAGGCCGGCAGGGCAAGGGCGGCGAGCGCCGCTATGAGAGCTGTGCGTGTCATGGGCGGGACACTAAGGGCGGCTGTCTGAACGGGGCATGAATGCGGCGTTCAGGGGGCGGCAGCCGGCATCGGCATATGGATGATGCCCGGCGGCCGCCTCACCGCCGCCGCGTGGCGGCAGCGGGTTCAGGACGAGGCTCTGCCGCAACCGCCGGCGGCCGCGGCTCACGCCCCGAAACCCCGGAACGTCGCAAAGCCGTCCACCGGCTCGCGCACGGTCCGCCAGCGGTTGACCGGCGCGTCCATGTCGGGAAAGCCCAGCGCGATGCCGCAGAACACCATCCGGTCGTCGGGAAGCGCCAGATGACGGCGCACGGTCAGGTGCCAGGCGGCCCAGAACTCCTGCGCGCAGGTCTGCAGGCCGTGAGCGCGCGCGGCCAGCATCAGCGTCTGCACGAACATGCCGAGGTCGGACCATTGCGGCGGGCCCATCAGCCGGGCGACCGAGACGAAGATACCGACCGGCGCATCGAAGAAGCGGTAGTTGCGGGCAAACTGGCGAAGGCGGGCCGGTCGGTCCTCGCGCGGAATACCGAGCGCGGCATAGAGATCGGCGCCGGTCCGGTGGCGGCGGCCGTGCCAGGGCTCGGGCAGCGGATCGGGATAGACCGCGTATTCGGCCCCCTCCCCCTGCGGCACGAGATGGCCGCGCGCGTCGATGTCGGCGATCAGCGCGGCGAGCGGTTCGCCGGTCAGCACATCGACATGCCAGGGCTGCAGGTTGCCGCCCGACGGCGCCCAGCGCGCCGCCTCCAGGATGTCGCGCACGGTCTGTTCCGGCACCGGATCGGCCAGGAAGGCGCGGCAGGAAAAGCGCGAGCGGATGGCCTCGATGACGTCCAACGGCAAGGGCTCCGGCGGGTGGGTGGCGGGGGATGCGGGGCGTCGGAGCCGGAAGGTTAGCGCGGGTCGGGGGGAGGCGCCAAGCAGGGGGAATTCCTGCAAACGTCGGTGGAACGGGCGGTGGCGGCGGCGAACCGTTTTTTACTTGGACAAGTCTTGAATGGTCTGTTGTCGCTCGGGATGCAGCAACCTCGTCTGAGTGCGCATCTGTCGCGGATTGTCGTCGCTGCAGCGCACAAGATGTTCCTATGCGCGCCAATTGAAATCCTATGCGACTCGTAGTTCCTCTCTATGCGGTCGTCCCGGGACACGACCACGCTCTCTCTGTGTGTGCTGACTGGCCGCCGCGCCTGAGAGGTCCCGATCCCAAATGGCGCGGCGGCCGATCAACTTGGGAGAATCCATGCGCAGGAAATCAGAACCAAAGTTGCCGAGCCCGCTTGGACTTAAGATTGAGGAGGCAGTCGAGCGCGAACCGCGATATGAGCGCCACCGCGCGAACGTGCAGTACCTGTGCACGTTTCGAACAACTGGAGGTACGGTATTCGCCTTTGAGCGCGTCGGCAAGATCGCCATCAATATTTGGCTGCCTCCGACGCGCGCCGTCATATCAGCTGTCGAAGCCGAAGGCATCGTCGCCCCGGACATCAAAGTTCCTTGGCCGGACTCCCACAATCCCTCGAGATATGGCCGCTTGAATTCTCTAAAGGCGATTCCCGAACTGCGCGACGAACCCCTTCTTTCGGTTCCCGTCACTTCTGCTCGCCAAGCATTGGCGATCCTTGCAGCCCTCCCGTGAGTGAGACCGATGTCCGAACTTCTCAGACGATTCAGATCCACAATCATCACAACCCCGGAGGCCGAAATTCGGTTGGATCCAACCCTTTCCGGGCGCCTGATGCTAGCACGACACAACGATCTGACTGTCAGCTATGCGCCGTTCGAGCATATCCAATACAATGCGCGCATTGTGATCGTCGGAATCACACCCGGTGCGCAGCAGGCATCAAACGCTCTTGTGGAGCTTGGGCGAATGCTCATTGCGGGCGCGGAGGAACAAATTTCTCTGGCGGCGGCCAAGGTATTCGCAAGCTTCTCTGGACCTATGAGGCGAAATCTGGTCGCCATGCTGGATCATGTAGGCCTCGCTCGCTGGCTCGGGCTGCCATCTACGGATGCTCTGTGGACAAGCCGCGGTGACTTGGCGCATTTCACTTCGGCCTTGAGGTATCCGGTTCTCGTCGACGGCAAGAACTACTCGGGAACTCCGTCCATGACTGAGACGCCGATATTGCGACAGTATCTCTCCGATTGCTTGCGCGAAGAAGCGCTCGCACTGTCTCAGGCTGTCTGGATTCCGCTCGGGCCGAAGGCCGGCCAAGCTGTCAGATGGTTGATCCAGAACGGCGATTTGGACGGCAGCCGAGTGATCGAAGGTCTGCCTCACCCAAGTGGCGCCAATGCGGAGCGATGTGCATACTTCCTCGGCCGGAAGCGGCGTTCAGACTTATCGAGGAAGACCAACCCGGTAGCGATCGATCAAGCGCGGGAGCGTGCAATGGCGACGGTTGCTGCGCTTCCTTAAGCAATCGCAAACCTTGGCCGGGCGCGTTCAAGAATGCGCCGACTACGGAGGGACGGTTGGGCTTCGAACTTTCCGTGTAGTGCCCCCCTACCCCCTGCCCGCGAACACCTTCTCCATGCTCCGTCCGCCGATATAGCCGCCCATGCCGACCACCAGCAGGGTCCACAGCCCGTCGGGGACGGCTCTCAGGCCCACCACCTCGTCGAGGGGAACGGCGAGCGCCGCGGCGAGGATCGGCACGGCGACGGCGTGCCAGACGAGGAGGCCCATGCAGACGACCATGAAGGCCGGCCGCCAGTTGCGCTGCAGGGGCGAGCCCTGCGCCTCGGCGACGATGATCGCGGACTGCGCCTCGGCCAGGCGGGCCTCGGCGTCGGAGGCGGCGCGGGTGAGGTCCGCCTCGAGGCGGGCGCGCTCGGCCGGGTCGGGGACGACGCGGCGGACGATCTCGAGGATCGGGCCGAGGAAGGGGGCAAGCGCGCCGATCATGCCCGTCTCCCGGTCAGCAGCGCCCGCAATAGCCGGGCGATGAAGGCGAGGATGCCGCCGGCGCGCCGCTGTCCGGCTGCCTCGCCCGGCCGAGACGGCAGGCCGGGCGGCGCGTCCGGCGGAGCGGCGGGCGCCATCGCCGCGCGCCGGGCCATGGCGAGGGACTCGGCCTTCACCTCGTCCACCCGGCGGCTCCAGCCCCTGCCGAACGCCGGCCAGGTGGACAGGGCGCGCAGGAAGGCGAGCCGGATGGCGCAGATGTCGGCGATCGTGCGGACCGGATCGGCCGCAGCCGCAGCCGCGAGCGTCACCGGGCCGACGATCCCGTCCTGCGGCACGCGAACCGCCGCCTGGAGCCATTTCGCCGCGCGCACCGGACCCGAGTTCACCGCTGCATCGAACACCGCGTAGTCGATCCCGGCAGGCAGGTCGTCGGCCTTCACCGCATCCCAGTAGCGCGCCCGGTAGATCGCCGCCGCCTCGGCCCGGGTCAGGGCGCGGACATCGGATTTCGCGACGGCGCCGCCGCGCCAGGCGGCGAGTGTCGTGCGGCTGATGCCGTATTTGGTCGCCCCGCCCGGATCGGAGGGATGGTCGGCATAGCCGCCCTCGTGGCGGAACAGATGCGGCAGGACATGGGCAAAGCTTTCGGCGACCATGGGGTTGCTCCCGGATGGTTGGACTGGGCGCCGGATCGCCATTCGCGAGAATCGCGGGCGGGCCGGATGCACGGCGGCCGTCCCTGTCGCCAGGAACGGCCGCCGTTGGCTTGATGAGGACCGGCGCGATGCCGGAGGGTGAGATCCGTCAGCAAACGGAACTCTGATACGGCCTCAGGGCCGGCGGTAGCCGAGCACCCGCGAGGTCGGATAGGTGCCGATGGCAACCTTCCTGCCGTGGTTGCCGGACAGCAGCACGATCTTGCCGTCGTCCCAGCCGACGAAATAGCCGACATGGCCGCCGCCACGCCGGGTCAGCACGACGATGTCGCCGGGCTGCGGCTTCGACACCTTGGTGCCGTAGTCGAGATAGGCGGTCGCCAGCCGCGAGCCGACACCTTCACGGCCGGCCTTGCGCTCGACGAGGTTGATGAAATCGGCGCACCACAGCGACGACCTGCCGGTCGGATTGCTGCCGAGATAGCGTCGGGCGATCGACAGGCTGTCGCCGCCGCCGGACTTTCGTGCCGACGCCGAGGCCTGCCCGCCGCCGGCCAGGGCATCGGGCCCGGGTCCGTCCGGCCGGACAATCGACGGATCGTTCTGCATGATGCGCGCCGAGACCGGCGTGGCCGATGCGATGGTTGCGAGGGCGAGCATCGCCGCCGCCGCACGTATTCCCCCCCAACGTCCAAGACAAAGGTCGGTCATTCGACTTCCTGCTGGCTGTTGGTCTGCCGTCCGCACGGGCCGGCGGCGCGCCGTTCTAGGGCCGAATGTGACGAAGATAGGGCAGCAGTATTGTCCTTTTTTTCGCCCGCCTTCCGCCAGAAACATGAACTGCCGGAACAGGTTGTGACCTGCCCTTACGGCTCCTGCGGCTGCGGATGCGCCGTCAGCAGGATTTCAGACGCGCCGCGACAGGCGATGGCCGTAATAGAGAGTTCGGCCCGACGCGGCTCAGGCCCGCGACTGCCGTTGCGGCAGGGTCGACGCCTTCGACGTCACCCGTCCGGTCGATGAGATATGGGACGGACACGGAAGCCGTCCGAAACGCGGATGTGGCTGCACCGGCCAGATCCCCCCTCATCCCAGCACCGCCATGGCGCTGACGAAGCGGCCGGTTGCGGTAGTGGTGATGATTTCGCGGATGAAGACGAGGTTGGAGTTCGACACCGGCGAGGGTTCGGTGCAGGAGATGACGGTGGTGGCATTCTCGCCGGTGCCGCCGGCGACATAGCACCGGGCCGCCTTGACGAAGGTTCCGGTCGCGCCGTTCGGACTGACGTCGATGGTGTCGTTGGCGGTGGCCGCGACGATCGACGCCTTCACGACGATGCCGGCCTGGGGGAACACATGGCCGAGGTTGGCCTGCATCATCGGGCTGATGTCGAGGGCGATGCAGCGGTTCGGCGTCACGGTCACGGGATCGCCGATCTGTATCGTCTCGCCATTGGTCCAGCCGGCGATGGATGCGGCGGACAGTACCCGGAGCTGGTCGGCGGCCGGTTGGGCCCTGACCCAGGCTGGCTGGATCGGATCCTTCGTGGTGTTCCAGATGCGGACATAGCTCACATCGGTCATGAAGGCCGAGGTGAAGAACTGGCTGGCGACGCTCGTGGTCAGCGTGATGGTGTCGCCGGAGATCGACTGGACGAGGGCGGTGCGCGGGTTCTGCCCCGAAGAGGTGTCGATCCGGTAGATCGAGGTCGCCGTGCCCGGCGTGAAGAGGAGACCGACGGCGCCGGCGCGGGCGAGCGGCAGCCAGGCGCCGGCGCTCAGCACATAGTTGCGTGCCTCGTCGGCGACCCAGGCGCGCCAGCCCTCGCCGGGCAGGAAGGAGCGCCACAGGCCGTCCTGATAGCGGGCGATACGGCCGTCCCAGCCGGTCCAGGCGCCGCTGGCGGAGGCGGCGACGATGTAGCCGTCGCCCTCGGCGGGGCTTGCGGGCGGGCTTGTCAGGTCCTTGTCGAGGACCGAGAGCTGCACCAGCGTGTCGAGCGCGGTGAGCGCCTCGTTGTGGGTGACGTGCTTCTGGGCCTGCGCGGCGGCGAGTAGCGGCAGCTTCAGACGGGCGGTATCGGCCATCGGTCGTTCCTCAATGGTCCCATGTCAACGCGGTGGCGGGCATGCCGGCGCCATAGGTGGCCGACATCTGCGCGACGCGGATCTTCACGTTCCAGATCGTCGCGCCGAAGTCGGCGGTCTGCTGGGCGGCGGTGTATAGGTAGCTTGGCGAGGCAAGGTCGAGCGTGCGCACCACGCTGTCGTCGCCGGGATCGAGGATCTCCAGTCGGTAAGCTTCGGACGCCTCGCCGAGCGGCACCTCGGTCTGATCCCAGGAGTCGCCGCCGATCCGGGTCTGCCGGATCCAGCTCAAGGTCCAGTCACCGGTCGCATGATTGCGCTTGCCGCGCAGATGCACCGGCGCGAGCGGGCGCCGGCCGCGACCGGTCATGGTGAAGGTCGTCGCGAGGTAGCTCGGATCGGCTACGTCGGCGTTCGCCGGACCGACCCGCCAGACGAATGGCAGGCCGACCTCGTCGGCGGACAGCGCCGGCTGGCGGACCGCCGCATCGAGCACGAGGACGCGGGCGCCGGCGGCGACCGGATCGCGCATCGCATGGGCCGAGCCGCGCTGGCCGCGCAGCAGGTTGGTCAGGCGGTAGCGGCCGGGCGCCATCAGCGTCGCGGTCGCGAACTGGACGATCTCCCACTCGCCGTCGGCATTCTCGATGGCGAGCGCATTGGCGCCGCCGAGCACCTGGATCTCCTCGGCCGAGGCGAGCGTGCCGGCGGCAAGGTCGATCCACAGTTCGTTGCCGCGGTCCCAGCGCCAGAGCGGACCGGACCAGACGTCGAAGGCGAGTGTGCCCATGCGCGCGGCGATCGGCAGCGTCGTGTCGAGGACGAAGCCGGAATCAGTGGGGCTGCGCCAGAACGCCACGCCGCCGGGCCAGGGCGACAGATATGCGGCGATGTAGCCGGCATGGGCGCTGTCGCCGTCCTTGAGCAGCGGCCCGTCGAGGAACACCGCCTCGGGCAGGCCGGTCGCCGGCACCGGCGCCGGCGGGCGCGGCCGCCGCGGCATGACGGCCGCGGCGTAGAGGCTCGCCTCGGTGCGCGCGGCACGCACCCGCCGCGCCTGCCCGTCGGCGATCTCGGCGATGCGCCAGGTCTCGGCGCCGGCGCCCTCGAGGCGCACCACATCGCCGGGATCGAGATCGAGCAGAGAGGGCGGCAGGGCGAACTCGACGGTCTCGCGGGCGGCCCAGGCGTCGTTGAGGAGCATCTCGGCAATCGCCCCGGCGCGCGAGGCCGGCATCACCACGGGCAGCGCCACCTGGACGACGCGGCCGGCCCTGCCCGTCGCGGACATACCCGTCCCGAACCTGCCCGGCCGCATCGCCTCGGCAGAGGCCGGCTGGTCGTCGCCGGCCGGATCGCCATAGGCGACCCTGACCACGTCCGGCCGCGCGGCGGCCTCGTCGAGCGTGCGCACCGCGAACGCCCCCGCCTCGTCCGATCCCGCAGCCGATCCCGCGCCAGCGGCCGTCTCGGCGAGGTCGTGGAGGCCAAGATCGCGCACGACGGGCTCGCCGAGCCGCGAGCGGAACCGCACCACCCCGCCGCTTTCGACCGCGTAGGCCGAGAAGGCCGGCAGGATCGCCTCGAGAACGCCGCGCGGCGACAGGATGCGGTCGATCACCACGGCGTCGACGACGCCCGGCATCGGGTCGATGGCGTAGTCGGCGAATCCGTAATCCAGCATCAGTGCGCGGATCGTCTCCCGCGCCGGCGCCGCGCCCAGCCGCCCGGAGATCCAGTGGCCGAGCTCGAAGTTCGCCGCATCCGCCCACGTCGCTTCATCCTGCGGGAAGGAGGGTGCCGGCCGCACGTCCCAGGCCCAGATCGCCGTCCACGAGGTGTCGATCATGCGGCCGGAATAGACGCCCGAGAGCGGGTTGTTGGCGTCATCGGCCCAGTATTCGAGCGCCGCCTGCAGGAAGGCGCGCTGCATGGCGTCGTCGCGGGCCCCCGACGAGAAGTGCGGCAGGAACGATTCCGACGACTTCGGGTCGAAGAACACGTTGGGCTGGTTAGCGCCCTTGTCGACCGCCGGACAGCCGAGCTCGGTGAACCAGATCGGCTTGCCCTCCGGCACCCAGGCCGTCGGCGAGGCCGCCTCGATACCGCCGGGGCGGTTGACATGCTCATTCTGCCACCAGCTGCGGATGTCCTTGTTGCGGAACACCCAGGGCTTGCCATGGGCGCCGTCGGCGATCGGCGTGCGGGTCTGGCTGTCGCGGTCGGCGGCGCTTGCGTAGAACCAGTCGTAGTACTCGCCGCCCTCGATGTTCGCCTTGAGATAATCGAGATCGTGGACGGTGGTCGGCCCGGCGGCGCTGTAGTCGAGATGGTCGCTGCCGTCGCGCCAGTCGGCGAGCGGCAGGTAGTTGTCGATGCCGATGAAGTCGATCCCGTCATCCGCCCACAGCGGGTCGAGGTGGAAGAACACGTCGCCGGAGCCGTCCGCCGGCCGGTGCGAGTGATACTCCGACCAGTCGGCGGCATAGCCGAGTTTTGTGCTCGATCCGAGGATCGCGCGTACCTCGCCGGCAAGCGCGATCAGCTCGCTCACGAAGGGATAGGTCGAGGCCGAAGAGCGGACGGTGGTCATGCCGACCATCTCCGAGCCGATGGTGAAGGCGTCCACCCCGCCCGCCAATTGCGCCAGCTTGGCCATGTGCAGGATGAAGCGGCGGTAGCGCCATTCGTCTGGGCCGGAATAAGAGACGGTGAAGCCCGACGAGGCGGAGAAATGCGCCGCCGTGGCGCTGCCCATGAAGGCGGCGACCTGCGTCGCGGCGGTACCGCTCTTGTCGGGCGAGCCGTCGAACCCCGGCGCCGGCGAGCAGGTGATCCGGCCCCGCCACGGATAGGCCGGCTGGCCGGTCGCGGCGGCATCGTCCGACCAGGGGTTCGGCAGCGTGTTGCCGGCCGGAACGTCCATCATGACGAACGGATAGAGCAGCACCCTGAAGCCCCGAGCCTTCAGCTCACGGATGCAGGCGATGACGCTCGCATCGTTCGGCGAGCCGCCATAGGCCGGCACGCCCGGCGCGACCTCGCTGACCAGATCGGCGGTCAGCCGATTGAGTCCCGCCACCACCCAGGGATAGGGATGACCGTAGTAGACCGTGACCTTGGTGCGGTTCTCGACCTTCGGTTTGATCTCACAGTGTCCGCATCTGAGGTCGGTGCCGAACCAGGCGACGACCAGGTTGACGCTGCCGCAGTTCGGCGCCAATGCCTCCAGCGTATCGAGAGAGGCGAGCAGGTCCGACGGGGCGACCATCGCGTTGCGGTTCTCGGTGACATAGGTGCCCGGCCCCGTCGCCCGGCCGAGCGTCAGCGGGTCGTAGCCGAACTCGGTCGAGCCGGGGATCATCGCCACCGCCTCGACCAGCGGTTCGAGATCGCCGACGGCGCGGAATACCTCCGCGGTGATCACCGGCATGCGGTTGCCGAAGCTGGTGAGGTCCATCGCCTCGAAGACGATGTAGGCGATGCCGCGATAGGCCGGCGCGTTGTCCGCCCCCTCCTTCGCCGCGATCAGGGAGTCGGCTTCCTGGTCTTCCGTCCCGAGATACTTGCGGATCGTCACCCAGCCGGCCGGATAGTCGTGGTCGAGCTCGCGCCCGTCGGCCCAGATGCGGCCGATGCGATGGACCGGCCCCTCGCACAGCGCCACGGCGAAGTTGGCGAAATACCTGTAGCTGGTGGTCGACGGGCCGCCGAAGCCCTTGCCGCCGCCGGAATCAAAGCCGACCTCCTGGAACCGCGTCGCCCAGATCATCTGCCCGGCGAGCCTGCAGCGGCCGACGAGGCGGGCGATGGGCGCGCCCTCGGTCGAGGCGGTGAGGTCGACCGAGGTGAGGCGCGGGCCGTCGCGGCGGGCGACCGGCGACAGCGCGGCGATCAGCGTCTGGTCGATGACCGAGCCCACCGCCCCGCCGATCGCCCGGCCGAGCATCGCGCCGACCGGTCCGCCGATCGCCCCGCCGATGACGCTGCCGGCCGACTGGAGGAGGACGGTTGCCATGGGTGCGGCCTCTCATGGGGTGGGCGGGTTTGTGTGTGTGTGGGGGGGGGGGGGTGATGCGGCCGTCGCGGCGCGCGGCCGGCACCGGGTGGCGGCCCGATCGTCGTCACAGCCCCGGAAACGCGAAGGCCGCGACGATCCTGTGCCGCCACCAGTCCGACAGCGCCACCTCGGCGACCGGCGCGTGCTCCTGGGCGTGGATGAAGCGGGCCGGCGCGGCCTCCGAGACGATCCCCACATGCCTGGCGATCATGCCGCGGCGCAGGCGGAACACCACGACATCGCCCGGCGCGAGCGCGCCCGGATCGGTCTCGATCAGATGGCGCCGGGCGGTGGCGAGCAGCGTCTCGGTGCCCTGCACGCTGCCCCAGTCGCGCGAATAGGCCGGCACCTCGTCCGGCTCGGGCCCGACCACCGCCCGCCACACCCCGCGAACGAGGCCGAAGCAGTCGCAGCCCGCGCCCTTCGTCGACGCCTGATGCCGATAGGGCGTGCCGAGCCACGCGCGGGCCTCGGCGACGATCGCCGCCCGTGTGACCGCGGCCCCGTCAATTGAAGAAGCTGCCGCCATCGTTCTCTCCCGACTGGCCGACCACATAGGAGAAGGCCCGGTCGTTGCCCGGCATGTGCGGAAAGCCGCGGAAGTTCGCCGTGTTGGCGAATTTCGCCTGGCAGGTCGCGAAGGTCTTGTCGCAGCCGGCGGTCAGCGTGACGCCGTCGCCCGTTGCGACGGGCCGGGCCGCCCGCAGCCACAGTTCGACCTCGATCCCGTCGGGACGTCGACGGTCGGCGCGGATCCCGCCGGCGAGCCCGGCATTGGCGCCGGAGGTCCAGACGAGTCGGCCATGCCGGAACCAGCCGTCGGCGAACGGACCGGCATCAAGATCGGCGATCCGCAGGATGCGATCCTCGGCGGCGTCCGCGACGACGCCGCCGACGCGGACAGGAGGCACGCCGACATCGACGCGGCAGCGCTGATCGCCGAGCGCGGCGTCGCAGCGGCGCTGGTAGCTGCGCCCGGCCGGCGCATCGAGCGCCTGGACGAGGCCGCGCAGCTCCGCCGTGAAGGCGATGCCGGCGCGGCGAATCTCGCCGATCGTGCCGGCGCGGATCAGCGCCCGCCGGTCGGGATCGCGCCAGTCCACCCGCCAGATCTCGACCTTGGCGCCGTCGTAGAGCCCGGCGGCGATGTCGTCCTCGGTAATCGCGTCGGCAGCAAGCGCCCCGGCAACGTCCTGGGTGGCGACCGCCAGGCCGAGACCTGCCGGGATCTCGCTGCCGGCAAGCCCGCTGTCCGCCAGATAGTCGAGCCCGCCGAAGCAGATGGTGCGGTCGTGGTCGGTGAAACCGAGCACCAGGCCGTCGGCGCGCTCGAGCCGCCAGCACCAGGCGAGCGTCGTCACCGGCCCGGCGATCGCCGCCCGGAACGCGTCGGAGACTGTCTTCATGGTGATCCGTGCGTCCTTGCAAGTGTCCGACGAGCTGCGGGGTCGCTGACCGGCTGGGTCTTCATGGTCTTCCCGGTCCGGCCTTCGGCCGTCCTCGCCTGTCGTTCCAGTGTCTTCCCGGTCCGGCCTTCGGCCGTCCTCGCCTCTTGTTCACAGCCTGATCTCGATCACCGGAATCGAGGGGATCTCGCCGTGATCGAAGGCGGCGAGGTCGATCGACAGGCGATCGGTGTCGAAGCGGACGGGGACGTCGAACTCGAAGCCGGCGGTGACCGGCTCGGCGATGGCGGGCGCCGTCGCCAGCACCACGACACCGGTCGTCTCGTCGAGGGTGAAGTCGGTTCCCTCGGCCAGCTCGACGCCGCCGACGGCGATGCGAACGGTCCCGGGGACCGGCTTGACGATCGTCCGCCGCCAGGGATCGACCATGAGCCCGTACGCCTTCACGAGCTGGAAGCCGGTGGACAGGCCGTCGCCGGTACCGATCAGCTGGTCGTCGGGCGCCGGCGGCGCCAACGGCGGGCAGGAGCGATAGTCGGCCCAGTCCTTCCAGCGGAAACCATGGGCGCGACCGCGGCGCTCCTCGAAGAAGGCGATGACCTGGTGGAGCTGGTCGAGCGTCTTGATGCCGGTTCCGGCGTCGTAGCGGCGGCGCGAGTCGCACCATTGCTGGTTGCGCTCCTCGTAACCGCCGGCAGTGGTGACCACCTGCGTGCGACGCTCCGGCCCGCCGGTGGCGCCGCGCGATACGGCGACGGGAAACCTGACCTCATGGAAGCTCATCGGATGCTCCTCGAGGCACCGCGGCCGATGCCGCTGACTGAATATCCGGCTGATGCCGCGCGAACGGCCACGCGGCCAAGGTTGCCGCCGGGTCGCCGGTGCGGTCGGCCGGCACAGAAAGGCCGGCTCCCGGGGGAGGAGCCGGCCAAGGGCAGTCGGGCGGTCGGTCGGTGGGGGCGCCCGGCCAACCGCCCGGGTCTGCGCGGGGTTCAGTCGGTCATCACTCCGACGTCACGGGCGGGGTGGTCGGCGGCGTGGCGCCCGCCGGCCGGTCGGTGGTCATCGGCGCGGCGGTCGGGGTATCGGCCTCGCGCTTGGCGTGGAGTTCTTCGCGATCACGGAAGGCCGGGGCATCCTCCAGGGCCTCGCGGGTGAGGGTCACCGAGGCGATGCGCTCATCCGGGTCGAAGCTGAATTCCCGCCAGTTCACGGCCACGTTCTTGGCGCCGATGCCGAGGAAGCCGCCGACCGAGACCACGCCGGCAATGACACGGTTCTGCTCGTCGATGACGAGGTCGTCGATCGACCCGACCGACTCGTCCGCGCTGTTGCGGACCTCCATCCCGATCACCTCGCTCGAGGTGATCTGGCCCGGCTCGAGCTGGCTCAGGATCGGCTGCGTCGGCAGACCGAGCGCGGCGTCGGCGGTCGTCCGACCGATCGTGTCGGTCGCAGCCGGGGGAACCTGGGCCTGGCCGGCCGCCGGGGCCTGGGTGACCGGCGCGCTCGTCTGGGCGAGCGCCGGCGCGGCGGCGAGGGCCAGCGCCAGAGCAGTTCCAGTCATGAACTTGGTCACATGAGTATTGGTCATGGTGTTTGGCTCCTTTTCCGGATGCAGGCCAGATCAATACGTCCACCGTCATTGGTGTTCGCCTGGCCCTTGCGAGTTTCCGAACTGATATCCTGCCTGCGCCGGATAAATGCGAAAGCCTTCGGATACGTTCCACCCTGCGACCGATTTTTCGTGACCGACGGGATTCTGCGCAGGCTCGGTCAGCGATGGCGCATCGCCCGCTCGATGGCGCGCACAACTTCCGCCGCGAGCTGCCCGCGCGAGCGCCGGAACCCCTCCACATCGGGCGTCGCGATGTTGACGGTGACCGCGACCGGACGCAGCATCGCGGCGGCCCGAGGCTCGTCCTGGCCATGGTCTCCGGCCCAGGTGCCGGACCCGGAGGGCGGACCGCGGTCCGTCGCCGGCATGGCCGCCTGAGCGTGAACGGGCGGAGCATGAACAGGCGCGATCTTCGCAGCCGATGCGGCGCGGACCGGCGCAGCAGCCGGCGCGGCCGCGCCGAGCGCGCCGGCGATCACCGCGCCGAGCCGCTCGCCGAGCGGACGCATCGCCGCCTCGATGGCCAGGCGGGCAAGCCTGAGGCCGAGGCCTTTCAGCACCTCGTCGAGCTCGCGACCCTTGCCGATCGCCTCGTCGAGTGCCTGCGCCATTGCCCCGCCAAATCCGGAGGCAAGCCGCTGGAGCGCCCGCAGCTCGTCCCGGAACGCGGCGATATCGGCCGACAACCGTGCGAAACTGCCCTGGTCGTCGCTCATCCTGTGTCCTCCCCGTCGCAAACGGCGTCGTGCTGCACGATGGTGCAGGTGGCGAACGACCGGTCGGGATAGCGGGCGAGCAGCGCAGCGAACGCGGCTCGCGACAGGCGCTGCCTGCCTGCCTCGTCATCGCCGCGCAGCGCTGCGGCCGCCAGCAGCAGCTCACGCGGCGTTGCCGCCCAGGCAGCGGCGGGCGTCAGTCCGAGGCCGGCGACCGCCAGCCTGTACAGCGCAGCGGCAAGGCTCTCGCCCGGTGGCGGTGCGGCGCTCATGGCCGTCGGTCAGGGTCGCTCGTCAAGCCACCGGCAGATGCTCCCTCGGCGGGCAGGCCGCCGCCCTGCGACCCGCCGGCTGGACGGAAGGTTGCCATGAGCAATGCGGCGACGAGGCGCACATACCCGGCCGCACCGCCCTCGATGCGCATCAGCGCGACCTCCTCGTCGGTGACCGCATTGCCGCCGCCGCGCAGCCCCGCGGCGATCACCGCCAGCGCCTCGGCCGCCGACAGCCTGCCCGCCTCGAAGCGGGCGGCAAGCGCCATCAGATCGCCGGCAGCAAGCCGGGCCTCGAGCTCGGCAAGGGCGCCGAGCGTCAGGCACAGCGTGTAGGGCCGGCCGCCGATGACCGCCTCGATCTCACCGCGCAGGGGATTGGCCATGGCCGTCGTCACAGGCTGGCAAAGCCAAGCGCGCCGGCCGATTCCAGCGCGATCTCGAAGGCGAGCTCGCCGTCGTGGGTGCCGGACAGGGACAGCGCGGTGATCTGGAATGGCCCGGTAACGACGCCGAAATCGGGGATCGTCACCTCGTAGTCGAGCGCCGCGCCGTCGAAGAACTGCTGGCGCACCAGCGCGTCGGACTGGGCATCGCGGAACAGCCCGCTGCCGGCGATCGAGGCGCGCTTCAGCCCCGCACCGGACAAGAGCTCGCGCCAGTGGCCGGGCGACTCCATGTCGGTGGCGTCGACGATGTCCGATCCGAATGCGAGCCGGCGGGTCCTGAGACCGGCCACGGTAACGAAGTTGCCGGTGCCGTCGGAATCGATCTTGAGCAGCAGGTCCCTGCCCTTCTGAGCAGTCATCGGGATGGTCTCCAGGTTCGATGTGTGCCGTCCGGTCGCGGCGATGCATGAGCGCGCACGCCGGAGAGGCCGCCGTGACGGGCGATGCGCCGCCGCCTGCCCGATCGGCAGCTATTGCGCTTCGGTCACCGCCCTCAGCCGCAGAAGTCCGCGGAAGGTGCGGCCGTCCGGCTCGCGGCGGGTTTCGGTGCGCTCGACGGCCAGCGAGACGAGGTGATGACCGTCGAGCGGCAGCGCCGCGCCGTCGAGGCAGGCCGTCATCGCGCCAAGGATTTCCAGCGTCTCGCGCCGGCCGCCGGCGCGAGACCAGACGAGGAAGGTGGCGACATGCTCCGCCCCCGTGTGTGCGGAATCGGAGGCATCGACACTGGCGAGGTCGGCGAGCACGAGATGCGGAAAGCCGGAGTTCTGGGGGGGCGCATCGTGGATGCGGCCGCCGGTCAGCCCGGCGAGCACGGCATCGCCGCGCAGCGCGGCGAACAGCGCCGCCTGCAGCGCCAGCGCCGCGCTCATCGGCTGCGCTCCGGCTCGGGTCGCGGCAGCGGGCGCAGGTCGCCGTCGCCGCGTCCGAAGCCCGCCGGACCGCGGCCGGGGCCATCGAGAACGGGACATGCCCGCATCCGGCCGCCGAAGGCACGACGGCCGGGCACGGCCGGCGGAAACCTCCGCAAGCCGTGACTCGCGTTACGGGCAGAATCGGTCATGGCACGATCTCCTCGCAGTCGCAGACGAGATGGCGGCCGCGTCCGTCCGGATCGGCGATGCCGGTAATGGCGAACACGCGGTCGGACAGGGCGAAGCGCATGTCATGGGTAAGGCCGGTCCGGTAGCGGATGGTGATCCGCAGACGGGCGGCGGCCTCGAGGCGGCCGGCCTCGACGCGTTCGGCGGTCGAGCCGGGGCCGGCCGGGACAATCGCCGCCCACAGGGTGGCGACATCGCTCCAGGTCGTGGCATGGCCGCCCGCGCCGTCGTCGGCCGCGGCCGGGGCCTGCAGCCTGACGCGGTGGCGCAGGCTGGCCAGGCGGAGCTGCGCGCTCACAGCCATCGCACCCGGTAGGGCGCGATCAGCGCGGCAATGGTCTCCGGCACCATGTTGGCAGGGCCGCCGAAGGCGACCGGCTCGCGCGTCTCGTACCAGTGGGCGGCGATCAGCCTCACCGCCTGGACGAGCGGGGCGGGCACCTCGGCCGGATCGCCATAGCCGGCGGTATAGTCGATCCTGATGCCGCCGAGCGGAACACCGGGCGGCGGCGCGTCGCGGACCAGGAGGCGGGCCGGAATGCCGGCGGTATCCGCTGTCCAGGCGGCGGGATCGAGCGGAACGGCAACCCCTTCGGGGTCGAGCACCGCGACCGACCCGATCGCCAGCACCGGGCCGAGCGGAATGTCGATCTGGCGGCCGGCGGCGGCCAGGCATCGAGCGTCAGCCGCCATCCCTGGCTGACCAGAACCCGCCGGACGGCGGCCTCGACGTGCAGTCGCGCCGCGGCGATCAGCGCACCGATCAGCGCGTCGTCGTCGTCGTGTTCGATCTTGAGGAACGTCTTGATATCGGCCAGCGCCACCGGCTCGGCCGCCGGCGGCGCGGTCAGCGTCAGGGTCATGCCGGTCTCCTGAAGCAGGGAAGGGGCGAGGGGCGGCGAGAGCGGCTCCGCCCGGAGCCGGGACGGAGCCGCCGCCCTTGCCCCCGCGCGGGAGGGGGACGCGGGGGTGCGGGACTCTTCGATGCCGCGCGGTCGCGCCGGGATGCCGCGCGGTCGGGCAGGACGACGGAACCTCGCGGACGGGGAGCTGTCTCCCCGCTCAGCTCTCGCCGAACTTCATGAGCTTGATCGCGTCGAAGTCCTGCACGCCGCCACCGACGCGCTTGGTCGTGTAGAACAGCACGTAGGGCTTGGCCGAATAGGGATCGCGCAGGATCCTCACCCCCAGCCGGTCGACGATCAGATAGCCGCGCCGGAAATCGCCGAAGGCGATGGAGAAGGAATCCTCGGCAGCATCCGGCATGTCCTCGGCCTCGGCGACCGGGAAGTTCAGCAGCGTCGAGACACCGCCCGCCTGCGCCGGCGGCTGCCAGATGTAGTTGCCGTCGGCGTCCTTGATCTTGCGGATCGCCCCGAGCAAGCGGCGGTTCATCACCCAATGGGCATTCTGCCGGTAGCCGGCCTTGAGTGCATAGACAAGGTCGATCAGCCGGTCGGAGGGATTGGCCGACGGCAGATCGCCATCGACGCCAGTCGCCAGATAGCCGATCTTGCCCCATTCCCAGGCGGACTCGGCCACCGTGTCGTAGGCGAGGAAGCCCTTCGGCTTGTTGACGCCGTTGCCGGAGACGAAGGCCAGCCCCTCCTGCTCGGCGAAGGCGGTCTGCACCTCGGCGGCGATCCAGGCGTCGATGTCGACGGCGGCATCGTCGAGGAGCGTCTGGGTCGCCGCCGGCATCGCATAGAGCTCCATCGCCGGGAACGACAGCTCGGCGAGCGTGGAGCCGTCGGTCTGCGGGCGCGCGGCGGTCTCGGCAACCCAGCCGGTGGCGGGCCCGGTAATCGCGAAGGGCTTCTTGTAGACCGAGGCGGAGATCTCGCGGATTCCGGCGATCGCGCGGATCGGCGAGGTCTCCGACAGTAGCTGGCCGATTTCGCGCTCGGTTTCCTCGGGGACGAGATAGCCGCCGTCGGCGTCCGAGCCGGCCGACATCGCCTTCGCCTCGAGGGCGCGCAACTCGTGCTCGGCGCCACGCCGCACATAGCTCTCGAAGGCAGCCTTGTGCTGCAGGTCGCGATACGGCGTGTCGCGGCCGGAGGACAGATGCGGCCGGCGCTGCTTGAGCACGAGGGTATCGACCAGGCGGCGATGCTCGTCGAGCGCGCGGTTGATGCGCTCCATCTTCTCCGTCGTCACCACATCGGCGGAGACGCGCTCCTCGATCTGGCGCAGCCGCTCGTCATTGGCCTCCTTGAACGCCTCGAAGGCCATCATGAACTCGTCGAAGGCCTCGACCACCTCGAGGCTGGAGGGCGCGGAGCGGACAGGCGCCGGCGGCGCCTCCTCCTCCTTGCGGGACCGGCGGGGAACGTGTCGGGTCATGGAATGGGGATCCTTTTCGCGGAGATGGTTCAAGACCGAACGCGGGCGACGACCCCTCGCCCGGCGCACGAGTCGTGCGCGGAGGGACGGCGCGCGGCGCGAGCCGCAGGAGGGGCGACGCGGGGCGTGCAGTGAGGCAGTGCGGGCAGTGAGTACGTCCGGCGCCTACCCCGCCCGCACCAGCGCGGTGGCGCGGCGGATGGCGGCGAGGGCGGCCTGTTCGAGGCGCTTGACCTCGCCGATGCGGGCCTCGGGCAGCATCGGGAAGGTGACGATCGAGATCTCCCACAGATCGACCTCGATCAGCCGGCGAATGCCGGTCCTGGGATCGGTGCGCGCCTTGACCGGGCGGAAGCCGATCGACAGACCGTCGAGCGCCCCTGCCCGCATCAGCGCCAGCACCTCGCGGGCGCGCGCCACCTCCGGCATCAGCCGGCCGCGCACGCGCAGGCCGCGGGCGTCCTCGACGATCTCGTCCCAGACGCCGATCGGCTCGGCCGGATCGTGCTGGAACAGGAGCTTGACGCCGGCGGCGCCGCGCCGGGCAAGGCTTCCAGCAAAGGCGCCGGGCTCGACCAGATCGCCGCCGAGATCGGCGGCGCCGAAGATCGAGGCATAGCCGCAGAAGACGCCGTCGGCCGAAAGGTCGTCGAACCGGGCCGGCGCGAACTTGCGTTCGCATCGAGGAGGGTCGCGACGGGCAGTGCGGCGGCACGGCACCGGACGGCGAGGCGCAGGCGGGCGCGTCATCGCGACCTCCGATGGCGCCGGCGGCGCTGCGAACGGACGAGCATTGCCGCCAGCGTTTCGGCGAAGGCAGCAAAGACGGCGGTGTGGCGGTGGCGATCGGCCAGCTGCGAGGGTATCGCCGACGCAGCGGCCGGCGGAGGAAGCGGGTCGGACATGCGGGGATCTCCCTTGACCTGGGTCGCACGGCCGCAACCGGGCGGCGGTGCGGGACAAGATGCAGCCGCCGGACCCGGGGGGCTCCGGGGTCCGGCGGCGGGCCGGCGATCGGGGGTTCGGGTAAGATGCCGGCCGAAGGCCGGAGCGGGTCATCGCCTCACGGACCCGATGCTCCGCTCCAATGCCCTGCTTCGTCGCACATGCTGACGGAGACCCGGTTAGGCTCCTCCGGGACGCGCGTCAGCGGTGATGCACGACCGTCGAGCGGGTGTTGAGGTAGACCGGCCCGCCGGTGAAGCTGCGTGCCTGGACCCTGACATTGTGCTGTCCGGGGGCAACGTTGGGCACGAGGAAGTCGAAGGAATGGGCCCGTGCCCAGCGGCCGTCGAAATCCTCGTCATCATCGCCGGAGAACAGCACCGGTCCGGGCTGCGCGACGCGCCCATCGACGAGCACGCGCACGTCGAGCACGCGCTTGTCCGGCGCAAAGGTGACGGCGGAGAAGCGCACCATCACACAGGATGGCGCCGTACCGCCCTGGGTGAAGGTCAGCCCGGAGCGCGGCACGTTGACGAACACCGTCGACGCGGTCGAGACTTGGTCGCCTTCCGGGTTAGTTCTGATCGTGATGCGCTGGGTGGCGCACTGGCCGGTTGCCGCCTCGGGCGTGCGGTCCGCCGCCTCGCGACCGCGATCGGGTGTGCCGGCCTCGGTGGCGGCCGGTGCCATGCTGCGGCCGCCGCTCTGGGCGCCGGCGGGCACGGTCGCGCCGACAAGGCCGATGGCAAGGAACCCGGTACAGAGCAATCGCGAGAAATCCATGGCTCGTCTCCCCTGCTTCGGCGCGGCCGCAGGCACTGGTCCACCGCCGCCGGCTCGACCTATGGGTTCGACCTGGCGGACCTGCCGGTACAGCGCCGCGGCGTCTCAACGCCGTGACCGGCACTTCGTTTCCGCGCACCCAGCGCCTGGCGGCCGGCCGAACAGCGATCCGGTCGGCGTCGCGGACATCTATTTCCCCCGCAAGATCCGGTCGATCCGGGCGATCGTGGCAACGAACTCCTCGAACCGGCGGTTGGAGCGGGCAAGTTCGCGCAACGTGAGCCAGGCCAGCCCTGTCGCCGCGCCGGCCCACAGGAACAGCGCCAGATGGGCGAGATCGCCGCGGGCGATAACGCTGTCGACCACGGTCGCGAAGGTGTCGGACATGGCAGTCTCCGTCGCGGCGGGTCAGCCGGTATTCGGGCCGGGGATCGGACCGGGGATCGGGCGTAACGGGGCAGTCCGCACCTAACCCTGCCGGACCCCGTAGCCGACCGCCAGCCGTTTCTCGTCGTCGGTGAGGAAGTCTGCGGCGCCGACGCGTGCCCACAGGGCGGCGCGGTCGGCGGACAAGGCCTCGATGGCATCGAGATCGGGCGCGAAGCGGATGTCGTCGCCGAAGCCCGGCGCCAGCCACTGGGCGATCGCCGCCATGATGCGGCGCAGCAGCGGCAGCACCGTCTCACGGTACAGCGCCCGGTTCGCCTCCTGGTAGTTGGAATAGGTGTTGTCGCCGGGGATGCCGAGCAGCATCGGCGGGACACCCAGCGCCAGCGCGATGTCGCGGGCGGCCTGGTTGCGCGCCTCGAGGAAATCCATCTCCTTCGGGCTGATGCCCATCGCCTGCCAGGTCAGCCCGCCCTCGAGCAGGAGCGGCCGACCGGCATTGGCCGCTCCCTGAAAATTCTCCTGAAGCTCGCGCTTCAGCCGCTCGAACTGCTCGAGCGCCATGCTTCCCTCACCCTCGTAGACCAGCGCGCCCGAGGGCCGGGCGGCATTGTCGAGCAACGCCTTGTTCCAGGCGGTGGACGCATTGGCGAGGTCGAGCGCCATGCCGGCGGCCTCGAGCGGGGCGAATCCGTAATGGTCGTCGGTCGGGTGAAACAGCGCAATATGCAGGATCGGCGGCTGGCGGCCGGTCTGGTCGAAGCCGACGGTGCGGCCGGCGACCGTGTACTCGAAGGCCTCGGGCCAGCCGTCGGGGCCGGGCACCACCTTCATCCGGTCGGGCCGCAGCGCATGGATCTCGCGCACCGCGCCGTCGATCATCGCTGCCTCCAGATAGGCGTTGCCGGCGATCAGCAGGTAGGCGCAGACCGCCTCCATCAGCTCCGGGCCGGACTGGCGTGGGTTCGGCCGGGCGAGAAGATCGAGGACCGGATGCCGGTCGACCTCGCGACCGCCCTGCATGGCGATCCACGGGATGCCCGCCGCCGCCTCCGCCACCAGGCGCACCGCCCGGTGGGCGACGGGATTGCGCTCGTAGCCCTCGCGCGCCAGCGCCGCATAGTCGCGCGGGCTCCATACCGGCCGCCCGTGGGCATGCAGGGCGATCAGCCGGCCGGCAGCCGACGCCTTGGTCTGGCTCGGGCGCGCCGCAGGGGCGGGCGTGCGGCCAAGGAAGCGGGTCAGCAGGGCGGTGAAGCTCGGAATGCTCGGCACGGGCAGATCTCCATCGGTTTATCGAGGAAAGGCCATGTCCGCGACCGGCCGTCGCGGCGCCGGCGGCACAGCGAGGAACGCTCGCGCTCACAGCCGCCTGATCCGCGGCTCGCGAGCCGGCGAAAGCGCCAGCTCCGAGAGTGCCCAGACCAGCGCGTCGAGGCGATCGGGGCTGCGACCGTCGGAGAGCCCGTCCAGCCCGAAGTCGCACATCTCGTCCTCGAGGCGGGGCAGCGCGCCGACATGGCGAACCCGCCCCTGTTCGTAGAGGGCGGCAACCGGTTCGGCCCTGAGCCGCTTGCCGCGCCGGGCGTGGACCAGCCTGACCGGAACGGCCGGATCGACCTGGCCGATGACCGCGGCGACCATCTCGCCGCCCTGGTTGGCCTCGGCGACGAGCCGATCCGCGGCGAGCGCATGGAAGAGGCCGACCGCGCGGGCGGCCCAGGCGGCGGGCTGCGCGGCTTCGATGGTGGCGTCGGCGAGCACATAGAACAGCGCCGCGTCGCGCGGACCCTCGCCGATCCCGGCCGCGATGATGCCGCAGGCGGCGCCCGTGGTTCCCGCCGGCGGATCGACGGCAACGACGATCCGCGCGAGCGCAGGGGCGGCGTCGACCCGGCTTGCCTCGATCGTCTCGCGGCGGAACAGGGCGTCGGCGCGATCGGCGATCAGCTCCGCCTCGAGCTCCTGCCGCCCGAGCCGGGTACCGCGATAGCGCCCGACCACCGCATCGAGGAAGGCGGGCGCGAGATTGGCGGCGTTCTCGGCGGTTGCCATGCGGGTGACCGCGACCGCCGGATCGGCGACCAGCCGCCTGAGAAGGGGGATCGACCTCGGTGTCGTGGTGATGAGCTGGCGCGGCCTGTCGCCGAGCCTCAGGGCGAACTGCAGCATGTCCCAGGCAGCCTCGGCATGGCGCCACTTGGCCAGCTCGTCGGCCCAGGCGGCAGCGAATTGCGGCCCGCGCAGGGAGTCCGGATCCTCCGCGGAGAAGGCCTGCGCCACCGCGCCGTTCGGCCATTCCAGACGCCGCCGCGCCGGGCTCCAGGCAGGGCGCCCGCCGGGCGCGCCGGCCGCGCCTGCGGCGAGCAGCCCGGACACTCCCTCGACCATCACCTCGCGGGCATCCTGCAACGTCTCGGCGACCAGCGCGATCGGGCTGAGCGGGCGGTCGGACCACGGGGCAAGTCCGAGCGCCAGGCCGCGCACCCATTCGGCGCCGGCTCGCGTCTTGCCCGCACCGCGGCCGCCGAGCAGCAGCCATACCGTCCAGCCGTCGGGCGGCGGAAGCTGCGCCGGCCGCGCCCACAGCGCGAAATCGTCGATGAGACGGACGATCTCGTTCGTTGTGAGGCGGTCAATCGTCTGCCGCAGATCAACCGACGCAGGGCAGATCGTCGCAGGCAGCGTCGGCAAGGTCGTCGCGGGCGAGCCGCTCGCGCAGCAGCGCTTCAAGACGTGCAGCAAGCGCCGCGCGGCCGGCGTCGGCACCGCCAGGGCCGGCGGCCGCCGTGCCGTCGTCGCAAGGGGCTCCGGTCCGGGCGGCGGCATCGGCGCGCTCCATCTCGATCAGTTTCTCGACCGTCCGGGCAATCGTCATCAGCGTCTGCGCGGCGCGGGCCGCATCGGCCTCGCCAGCGCCGGCCTTCGCCGACAGGTCGGCCACATGCATGCGCACCGCCCGCCACAGCGCGGCAATCAGCGACCGCCGATCGGGCGCCTGGCCGGGTCCGCCGTCATCGGCCTCCTGCGTGGCAGTGCAGCCGGCCGCCCTGCCAAGGTGGGCCGCGGCGCCCGCTGCGGGCGGAGCGACGTCCGCCCCCGCCGCAGGGAACATGTCCTGCAACGGCGCGGCGCGGCGCCAGCCATGCCGCCGGGCCCGGCGGGTGACCGAACCCGGCACCACCTGCGCCAGCGCGGCGATGTCGGCGACCGTCATCCACGGACAGGTCTCGTAGAGTTCGCGGAGCCTGGCGAGCTCCGCCGGGGTGAGTGCGCGGCCCGCGGTCATGCTCTGCTCCGCTGGATGGGGACGGCTCAGGATCTGCCGGCCGTGCCGCGGCCGGGACGCGACCTCGCTGCCGATATTCGCGACGATGCCGATGAGACCCGGGATGCTTCCGGATTCTGGAAAGCCGATCCGTCGGTGGACGCCGATGCGCAGCGGCGATGCCGGGCGCACTTGTCGAGCCTGACGGAACCCTACCGAAGCAGCGTCACGCTGTCAAGGACTTTTTTCCTACATCCAGGACAGGCTCGACGAGCCGCGCGGAAACGGCTGCGCGGTCGTGCCTCAGCGGTCGGAATGGCCGAGGTCGCGTCCGGGTGCGATCTGGTCCCTGAGCCGGCGCTTCAGCAGCTTCGCCTCCGGGAAGCCGCCATCGGCAACGCGATCCCAGAGCCGCGTGCCGTCGCACTCGATCACGAAGACGCCGCCGGTGCCGGGCACCAGCGTGACGGCGGCGAGGTCCTCCGGAAAGCTCGACAACAGCTCCTGGGCGAGCCAGGCGGCCCGCAGCATCCAGTTGCACTGGCGGCAATAGGTGATGGTCACGCGCGGTCGCCGCGCCGCCGCCGCGCCGGTATCGGCCGCCATGCTCGGCTGCACAGGGTCAGACGTGATGGATGGCGACGACGGTGAAGAGGCCATTGCGGAACGATCGGCTGATGATCGCGTCGATGCGGACAGTGCCCGCGCCCGGCGCAGGGCGCCATGTTACCCGCGGCGTGGCCCGTCATCCAGACCGCACTGCCAGCCCGACGTCCGGTCGGCACTGTCGGCCATCTCGGCGGCGGGATCTGCGGTCGCCTTGCCGGGCGCCAAGAGGACGGCCGGCACGCCGAATCCTGTTGCGCTGCACCACCGGCGGTGCAACCCTGTGAGCAAAGGCTCCCGCTCTGGACCCCGGGGGCTTTGCGGGGGCGCCGACGCCATGACCGGCCGCATACTGACCATCGCCCAGCAGAAGGGCGGTTCCGGCAAGACGACACTGGCCGCGCATCTGGCGGTCGCGGCGGCGCTGCGCGGCCTGTCGGTGGCGCTGCTCGACTGCGATCCGCAAGGTTCGCTCGGGCAATGGTTCGAGGCGCGCGAACGGCGGCTTGGCGAGGACGCGGCGGGCATCGCGTTCCGCACCGCCTCCGGCTGGGGCGCCCGGCGCGAGGCGCGCGGCCTCGCCCGCGATCACGACGTGGTTGTGATCGACACGCCGCCGAAATCCGACCTCGAGTGCCGCCCGGCGATCGAGGCGGCGAGCCTGGTCGTCGTCCCGGTGCAGCCGAGCCCGGTCGATCTGTGGGCGACGCAGGCGACGCTGGACAGCGCCGCCAAGGCCGGCGTTCCCGCGCTGATGGTCATCAACCGCGCCCAGCCGCGCACGACATTGACGGCGCGCATGCGCGAGGCGATCGCCGCGCTCGGCCCCGTCGCCGCCACCGAGATCGCCAGCCGCGTCGCCTTTGCCGCCTCGATGGAAGCCGGGGCCAGCGTGCTGGAAGCCGGCCGCAGCGCCGGCGCCGACGAGATGGCCGCGCTCGCCGCGGAGGTGCTGACGGCGGCGGGGGCCTGAGGACCATTTCGTCCGCGCCGACACATGGCGCCGCCTCCCGCCCGCAGCGCGGCACCGGGGGCCGGCTGCTGTCCGTGTCCCTCGCCGCATCGCGGCCGCAAGCGGGCACCGTCAGCGCGGGATCGAGCCCGTCGTCACGACCATCGCGCGGGGATCCGGAGGCGGAGCGATCTGCCGTGCTGCCTTGCCGATCCCGGATCGGCCTCGGCCGCCGCGATGACGCGGAACGGGCAGAGGGGGCGCGTGTTCGGGCTGACGGGAAGGCCGCCCTCGATGAGGCTCGGGAATGCGGCAGGCGGACGATGCGGAAAGGCCGCGTGCTCTGATCGGGCGACCGGGCGGAACGCTCAGCGGCGGACCGCGTCCTCGGCCGGATCGCCGAACAGCGCGAGCAGGCCGGAGCCGAGGCCGATTGCCACGACAAGCGTGACAGCAAGCAGCAAGAGCGCCATCTGCGTCTCCCTACGCGGGTCGGACGGGCCGCCCGTACGTCCCGATCCACAGGCTGCGATCCTTCGAGCCTGCCATATCGAGATTAACCCCCGCTTACCGGGCGGGTTGCGTGTCCCGCCCGGCCCCGTTGCGGCAGCAAAAGGCTCCGGACGCCTCAGCGCCCGGAGCCTCGATACAGTCCCGGATACTGCGTTCCGACCCCTGCCGGCCCTGTCGGGCCTCAGGCGGCCTTACGGAACGCGGGCGTCGGCGCCTCGATCACGGCCTGCTTCGGGGTGCGGGCCTCCTCGGCCAGGGTATCGGCCGGCTGCCGCTGATAGATACCGGCGGCGATCGCCGGAATGTCGGCACGCATGATACCGATATCGGCCAGCTCGCGATCGCTGAGCGCGCCGAGCTCGCGTCTGACGCGGGCCGCTTCACGGGCGGCGGCGATGCGGGCTGACACGGCGGCCCAGGCCCGCGCGACGAGCCGCCCGACCGCAACGATGGCATCGGCGATGGCCTCGGCCCGCAGGCGGGCAGCCTCCATCTCGACCTTGCGGATGTCGACGGCGGAATGGGTGGTCTTGCTGGTCATCTGAAACGTCCTTGATGCTGCGACGCAACATCCCTGTAGAGCTTTTTGATGACAGCTATTTGGGCCTGTTCGCAAGCCGTTGCCAGATTTCCTTTTGCAGCGCAGCAATGCGTTTGATGCATGGCTCTTCCGACGCGTGGACGGCGAGTCAGCGCAGCGGGTTGGGCAGTGGCAGCGGCGGCCCCTCGGGCACCGGGGCGGGCTGGGTGGGCAGCAGGGTGGTGCAGCCGATCGCGGCGACGGCGGCCTCGACCTCGGCGCGCAGGCTGGGCGCGGCGACGAGGGCGCGGAACAGCGCGAAGCCGGTCTGCGACGGCGCCTCGATGGTCAGCACCGTCTCGTCGGCTTCCGGATGCTCGACGCGGTACTGGCGCATCTGCCGGGCGTCGCGCAGTTCGATGTCGAAGCGCCGCGCCACCGCCGCCTCGTCGTTGACGGCATAGAAGATGGCGCCGTCGCGCGTGTGGAAGGCAACCGACCAGTAATGGTCCGGCATCGGCGCAACGATCGCCAGTGGCCCCTCGGTCAGGTCGTAGCGACAGACGCCATAGACCATCGACGGATCGAGGCCGGGCAGCGGCTCGTCACCGGGCAGAGGCCGCGGCAGCAGGGTGATGCCGGCCGGATCGGCAATCTCGGTGATCCGCGACCAGGCGTCGCGCGTGGCGAAATGCGGAATGGCGAGGATGGTGAGGATGTGCAGGATCGCCGCCAGCACCAGCGTCACCGCCGCCAGGAAGGCGATCTGGCCGATCGGGAGGCGCTTCACCGGCACGCCCCCTTGACGATCGCCGGCATGGCGATGTCGGCAACGCTGCCGCCGGTGGCGATCGGCGTGTCGTAGAATCGGAACACCAGCCTGAGGCGCCCCGCATGGGGATCGACCGGCAGCCAGTTGCCTGGTCGGGCGCGGGAGCTGAGCGTGATGTCGAAGCGGCCATCGCCGGCGCGCAGGATGCCCGTCGAAACGAAGCCATAGCGCTGGGCCGGATTGGCCATGAGGGTCAGGTCGTCGTCGCGGTAGACGGTCAGCGTCCACCATTGCGCCGCGGGCGTCTGGCCGCGCACATGGTAGTCGCAGTCCGCCGTCAGCGCCTCGCCGTCGCTGTCCTCGCGGGCGACGAACACGATCCCCTCGCCCGCCGGCATCGGAATCTCGCCGGATCGGGCGATCCGCGCCCGCACATAGGGGTCGGCATCGGCCGAACCCGCCGTCGGCCAGGCGGTCCATGGGCCGGAGCCGATCGCCTCGAACCCGAATCCGCCGACCACCGCGAGCCAGGCCGAGCCGATGCCGAGAACGGCCGCGGTCGCAATGACGACGAGGATCCTGATGGGCGACATCTTGGCGGCGAAGCCTGCTCGAAAATCGGACCCGACGAACGTTGTGGCGGCGTGGGCGGGACGCAAGCGCCGTCTCCGGCGCGGTTCTGGCGCGCCGTTATAGCCGGTAACGGGGTGCAGAGCCATGCGGCTGTGGCGAGCCCGGATCGGCGCCGTGCCACCAGAAATGCCGCTGCGGACTTGCCCTCGCGCGGCAAACGGCCTACATCAGAGGCCTCAATCGCCATGCTGCCGACGCCTCGGGTGCCGCGCAACGCGGCAGCGACACCGTTTGCGCGTCGCTGGCCGCCCGAACATACCCGGCCCCGGTCCGACCACGAAGGAGAGTTCCCCTGCAAGTCCTCGTCCGCGACAACAATGTCGATCAGGCCCTGAAGGTCCTCAAGCGCAAGCTGCAGCGCGAGGGACTGTTCCGCGAGATGAAGCGCCGCAAGGCGTACGAGAAGCCGTCCGAGCGCCGCGCCCGCGAGAAGGGCGAGGCGATCCGCCGCGCCCGCAAGGCGGCCCGCAAGCTCGCCCAGCGCGAGGGCCTCGCCCCGAAGGCGAAGAAGCGCGCCGCCGGCGGCCGCCGCTGACGACCTGCCCTCGACAGACCGCGCTGCCCGCCCGCGATCACCGCGCGCGGGCGCGATCCCGTCCGGGCCGCCCCGGTTTGTTTCGGACCGATTCGCGCGCTAGATGATTGCCGTCACCCGATCGGGAGCCGGCCATATCCATCCAGGACGACGTTTCCGGCGATCCGCCCGCCCTGCCGATGAGCGTCGAGGCTGCCGAGCGCGACGCCGAGCGGATCGCCGCGCTCGCCCGCGCCGCAGGGGCGCTGATTCTCGGCGGCGGCCTGCTGGCCGCCGCGGCGATCGTGCCGGAGGCCGAGGCGGGCTATCTGTTGCCCCGGCTCGCGCTCGGTCTGGCGACCGTGGTCGGCTTCCTGGCGCTCGCCGGCCTGTCATGGCTGGTGTCGAGATCCTCGGTCTACCGTCCCTGGGTCGCCTATCTGTTCGTCGCCTGCGATGCCCTGCTGATCGGCTTCGCGCTCCAGCAGGGGCTCCAGCTCGCCGGCCATCCCGGCCCGTGGGTATATGCCGAACCGGCAACCTGGCTGATGCCGATCATCATCGCCATCCAGTCGGTGCGCTTCCGCTCCGGCCCGGTCGTGTTCGCCGGCGCGCTGCTGCTGCTCGTGGTGCTCGGGCTGATGGCCTTCGGCGGCGCAGACCGGGATCCGGTCGCGTCGCAGAACGACAGGCTGACCGGCCTGCTGTCATGGCCGCCCGACGTGATGCGGGTCCTGATGCTGGCGGTCGCGGCGGCGGTCCTCGCCATCTCGGTGCGCAGCAAGCGCGACATCCTGGTGCGCGGCCTCGGCACCGCCCGGCGCGAGGCGGAGCTGAAGCGGTTCCTGCCGGACGAGGTGTCGCGGGCGCTGGCCCGCGCCGACGGCGCCGGTGCCCCGGCCGGCCAGCAGACGCTCGCCATCGTGTTCATCGATCTGGTCGGTTTCACCGCGGCCAGCGAGGGGGTGGCGCCCGGTGAGGTGGCGCGCTGGCTCGCCGGCTTCCGCGAGCGCATCGCCGCGCTGGTGCGGGCGAAGGGCGGCTTCGTCGACAAGTTCATCGGCGACGGCGTGCTGGCGATCTTCGGCTATGCCGGGGCGGCGGACGACCAGCTGCGCCGCGGCGCGCGGCAGGCGCTGGCCACGGTCGCAGACCTGCCGGCGATGATGGCCGCCTGGCAGGCGGACGATCCGGCCGTGCCGACGTTCCGGGCAGTGGCCGGGGCGGCACTCGGACCGGTGTTCGTCGGCATCGTCGGCAGCGGCGAACGGCGCGAATTCACGGTGGTCGGCGATGCGGTGAATCTCGCCTCGCGGCTCGAAGGCCTCGCCAAGCAGCGCGGCGCCGGGGCTGCGCTGGCCGCGGAGCTCGTCGAGAAGTCGGGGGTCGCCGTGCCGCAGAGCTGGAGCAGCGAAACCCTTGCCGTGCGTGGCCGCGCCGCACCGGTGCAGGTCCATCTCGTGCCGGCGGATTGACGGCGAACAACCGCGGGCCGGGGACGGCCGCTCCCGATCAGTCGAAGGTGGCGATGCGCCGGGCGGTCTGCGGATCGAGGAAGCCGCGCACGGTCGCCTCCGTCTCGGCGGCGAGCGCGGCGTCGAGGCCGGCGCCATGACGGCGGGCGAGGATGCGCTTCAGATCGCTGACCGGGCCGGGCGGCAGGGCGGCGATGCGGGCTGCCAGCGCGGCGGCGCGGGCGCGAAGGTCATCTGCCGGGACGACCTCGCGGATCAGGCCCCAGTCGCGCGCCTGCCCGGCGTCGAACCTCTCGCCGAACAGGATCAGCTCGCGGGCGCGCTGCAGGCCGACGAGACGCGGCAGGATCTCCGTCACGCCGCCGGTGACGAACAGGCCCCAGGAGACTTCCGGGAAGAAGAAGCGGGTGCCTTCGGCCGCGATGGCGAAGTCGCAGTTGATGACCCATTCGAGACCGCCGCCGACTGCCCAGCCATGGATCGCACCGACAACCGGCGTATCGCCCAGCACGATCGCCCGGGTGACGTTCTGGATGCGCTCGATATAGGCGGTGGTGGTCGCCACGTCGCCGACCTGCTGCGCGAAGTCCTTCAGATCGTCGCCCGAGCAGAACGCCCTGCCCTCGCCGGTGAGCACGATGGCGCGCACGGCCGCGTCGGCATCGGCGTCGCGCAGCGCTGCGACCAGATCGTCGAGCAGCTCCGGCACGATGGCGTTGAGCCGATGGGGCCGGTTGAGCGAAATCTGCCTGACGCCCTCGCCGAGATCGGCGGTAAGAACGGTCCCGGTCATGGTCTGTCCTTCCTGATCACGCGGCGGGTCTTGCCCTCGGTGCGCGGCAGGCTGCCGAAGGGCAGGAGCTCAAGCCGCGCGGTGACGCCGATCTCGCGCTTGATGCCGGCCTCCACCTGACTGGCAAGACCTGCGTCCGGCTCGGTGCCGGCCGCCGTCTCCGCCTCGATCGGCAGCACGTCGTAGGGTCCCGGCCCCTCCAGCACGATGCGATATTCGCCCGACAGTTCCGGAACCAGATTGAGAAGGGCGGCGATCTGCGTCGGAAAGACATTGAGGCCGCGCACGACCACCATGTCGTCGGCGCGCCCGACGACCCGGAAGCGCGGCGCACTACGCCCGCAGGCGGCGCGGCCGGTGCCGGTCAGAACGACGATATCGCCGGTGCGGAAGCGCACCAGCGGCTGGCATTCGCGGCTGACATGGGTCAGCACCAGTTCGCCCCGGCTGCCTTCGGCCCAGGGCAGCGGGGCTGCCGTGGCCGGGTCGATCAGCTCGGGATGCAGCACGTCCAGCGCCATGAAGTGGAGATCGTCCGAGACCTCGCTCTGGCCGGCGAAGTTGCAGAACACGTCGGAGACGCCGTAGTTGGCGTTGCGGACGGCGAAGCCCCAGATGTCCTCGAGCCGGCGGCGGAATGCCGGATCGTCGAGCCCGGCCTCGCCGCCGAACAGGCCGAGCCTGAGCCCGAGGTCGCGGGGCTTCAGGCCGGGAAACCGCTCGGCGATCACCCGCTCGAGCACCGCCGGATAGGAGGGCGTGCAGGAGATCGCGGTGATGCCGAGTTCGCGGATCGTGCGCACCAGAAGCTCGGTGTCGCCGACGCCGAACGGCACGACGGCGGCGCCGGTCGCCTCCAGCGTGGCGTGATCGGTGAAGCCGCCCATCCACAGCCGGTAGTTGAGACAGTGGACGACGCGGTGGCCGGGGCCGAGGCCGCCGGCGGCCTGGGCGCGGGCGCCGACCATTGCCGTCTCGTGCGCGTCGCGGGCGGCCAGGGCAAGGTTCATCGCCGTGCCGGTCGTGCCGGAGGTGCGGTGGATGCGGATCACCCGGTCGGGATCGGCGGCGAGGTAGTCGCCGAAGGGTGGATGGTCGCGCTGGCTCGCCCGCAGCATCTCCTTGTCAACAAGCGGAATGTCGGCCAGGCCCTCGAGCAGGCGCGGCGGCGGCCGGCGCCCCCAGACGCGTCGATGCAGGGCCGAGCGGGCGGCGACATATTCGCGCTGGCGCTCCCACAGGCGCTGGCGATGCGCCGAAAGATCAGCAAGGTCGGCGAAATCGGCGCGGTCAACCAGCATGGCGCGCGGGTCCTGCAGATGGCGCCGCCGCGTCTGCGGAACCACCCGGATCGGCCCTGCGGGCGCGGCAGGGCAAACCGGCCAGGCGCAGCGCATGGGCAAGCCTCGGCGAACCGGACGGCCGGCAGAGGTTTCGACACCACGAGGCCATTGGCTCTATCCCGGAACTGATTATGATATCATTGTCATTGTTGATGAGCGAGCCGAGCGAGTCAACGCGCTGCAATCGACAGCCGGCGATCTGCCCGGCGGACCGCGCCCGGTCGTGCCCTTCGACCGGTTCGGCGCAGCCGGTCGGCAGGCGATGGCTGGCGCGGGACCGGTCGGCGAACGGTGTGCGTGACCATTGCCGGCAGGCCTCGGACGTGCGGCCTGCAGCTCGGTCGCACAGGGAGTTCCGACATGATTCGATCCGCCGCTGCTGCCCACGCCGATCCGGCCGCACCGTCGGCAGAGACCGGCTTCGCCGCCGTGCTCGAGCGCGCGGCAGCGGACGCCACGAAGAAGACCGATCGCACGCGGCTGCGGCTGATGGCGGCGCTGGCCGCGGAGCTTGCCGAGCGGGCCGGCCCGTCCGGACTCAAGGTCGCCTCGGTCACCGCGCGGGCCGGGCTGGCGCACGGCACGTTCTACCGCTACTTCACCGACATGGACAGCGCGCTCGAGGCGCTGATCGCCGCCTTCGCTACCCATGTTCGCGACACGCTCGCCGCCGCCCGCGCCGGCGAGCCGGGATCGCGCGTTCGCGTCCATGCCGCGACCCTCGCCTATGCACGGCTGTTCCGGGCCAATGCGGCGCTGATGCGCTGCCTGATCGGGCTGGCAGGCGCCGGCACCGCATCCGGCCTGGCGTGGCGGGAGCTCAATCGCGCCTGGAACCTGCGCATGGCCGCGGCGATCGCCCGCCGGCGCGCCGGCGACGGGCCGGTGCTGCCCGCGGAAACGTTCCTGCCGGTGGCCTCAGCGCTCGGCGGGATGATCGACGCCTTCCTGACCGAGCTGCATCTGCGCGGCGATCCCGAGCTTCAGCATCTGCGGGACCACGACGAGGCGGTCGCCGACCTGCTCACCGATCTGTGGTGCGCCGGCGCCGATGGTGGCCGGCCGGCCGCCGCCGCCGATGCGCCGCCGGCCTCCGCCGAGCCGGCTCACTCTGCCGTTCGCCGCACCGGCCGGCAAGTCTCGCCGGCCTCGCCATAGGGACCGAAGGTCTCGATGGCGAGTACGCAGATCCCGCCGTCCGCCCCCGCCCGAGCGAGGTGAGGCGGCGATCGACCTCGAGCAGCTTCCGGAACGTCCACGGCGCCCCGACGTGCCGAATGGCGCTGCGGCGAACAGCTGGCCGGGCGGCTCGCGGACGTCGCGGCTCCAAGTCGGCCACGACCACAAGGCCGTGGAGGTCCCAGATCGCCGTATCGCGATCGAGGCGGCCGCTGACGCTGGCGGTGCCGAGCCATCCCCGGCCCCGGTACCCATCCTCTCGATCGCCCGATCGGGATGTTCGATGATCGGATCGCGCAGCCGATGGCCGAGCGCGTCGCAGCGGGCGCAATCGGCGGACGGATCGAGCGGGGTGCACGGCGCTGTCCCGGGCAAGCGACGACGGCAGGCCGCAAGCTCGCAGGGGGCGTCCCGGTCGCGGGCAGCCTCCGGCACGATGCGCGCGTCGGGTGCGTCCGGTAGCGTGGACGGGCGGGCGTCGCGACCGGCGCGATGCCCCTCAGTTCCCTCGGATGGTGATGTCCACCACCCGGCCCGGCTCGTCGGCGATCCTGCTTGCGCTGGCCGGCGTGGGGGCGGGGGCTTCGGCAGTCGGGCCGGAGTCGACAGGAGTGAGGCGCGGCGCCTCGCGCATCAGCCGCTCGATGGCGAACAGCAAGCTGGTCGACTGGCGCGACAGGCTGAGCGGGGCGGCGAGCCCGGGGGAGCCCTTGCCATCTGGGCCGGACGCGACCAGCGCCGGGCCGGTCGCGCCGAGGCCGGGGATCGGCTTGATCTCGACGCCCTGATGGGCGATCGACATCAGGCTGTTCCAGGTCATCGCCGGCAGGCTGCCGCCGGTCATCCGCTTGGTCGGTCGGAAGTTGTCGTTGCCGGCCCACACCGCTGCGACGTAGTTGCCGGTAAAGCCGCAGAACCAGGCATCCCGATAGGCGTTGGTCGTGCCGGTCTTGCCGGCGACGGGAACACCGGGAATCAGCGCACGGCGGCCGGTACCGTTGTTGGCCGCCTCGAACAGCATGCGGTTCAGCGCCTCGACCTGCGCGGCCGGAACCACCTGCGGCCGGGGCGGGCCGTCGCGGTCGTGGCGATAGATGACATTGCCGGCGCCGTCGCGGATCTCGAGAATGCCGTAGGGTGTCATCCGGCGGCCGCCGGAGGCCATCGTGCCGAAGCCGGCAAGCTGATCGAGCACTGTCACTTCGGAAGCGCCGAGCGGCATCGACTTGGAGTTGACGATCGGCGTGCGGACGCCCATCGCAGCCGCCGTCTCGACCACCTTCTCGCGACCGATCGCATGGGCGACGCGCACCGCCACCGTATTGATCGAATACTGCAGCGCGGTGGTCAGCGTGACGTTGCCGCGGTAGCTGCGGCCGTAGTTCTGTGGCGACCAGCCGGCGATGGTGATCGGCGCATCGGCGACGATCGAGCGCTCGGTGTAGCCGTTCATCAGTGCCGCCATGTAGACATAGGGCTTGAACGACGAGCCCGGCTGGCGCAGCGCCGAGGTGGCGCGGTTGAACTGGCTCTCGCCATAGTCACGCCCGCCGACCATGACGCGCACCGCGCCGTCGAGATCCGCCATCGCCATGGCCATCTGGCTGGCCCCGTACTGCTGGCCGTACTGGCGCAGGTTGGAGACCACCGCTTCCTCGCCGACCTTCTGCAAGGTCGGGTCGATGGTGGTCTTCACGGTCAGCACGTAGGCGCGGCCGCCGACGATGCGCTTGACCTCGTCAAAGGCCCAGTCGAGGAAATAGTCGGGCGCGTTGGTACCGCTGCGGTCCACCGGCTCGGCCGGATTGCGGCGCGCCGCATACACCTGCCCTTCCGTCATGAAGCCGGCCTCGACCATGTTCTGCAGGACGATGTTGGCGCGGCCGCGCGCCGCCGGCAGGTCGATGTGCGGGGCGAAATTGCTCGGCGCCTTGAACAGGCCGGCGATCATTGCGGCTTCCGCCAGGTTGATGTCACGCACCGACTTGCCGAAGTAGAACTCGGCCGCCGCATCGACGCCGAAGGTGCCGCCGCCGAGATAGGCGCGGTCGAGATAGAGCTTCAGGATCTCGTTCTTGGTCAGATGCGTCTCGAGCCACAGCGCCAGGAAGGCTTCCTTGATCTTGCGCTCGATGGTGCGCTCGTTCGACAGGAACAGGTTCTTGGCAAGCTGCTGGGTGATCGACGAGCCGCCCTGCACGACGTTCTTCGCCCGCATGTTCTCGATCAGGGCGCGAAAGGTGCCGCTGATGTCGATGCCGAAATGCTGGTAGAAGCGGCGGTCCTCGGTGGCCAGCGTGGCCTTGATCAGATGGTCTGGAATCTCGTCGAGCGGCACGGTGTCGTTGTGCAGGATGCCGCGCTTGCCGATCTCGTTGCCGTAACGGTCGAGGAACACCACCGAATACTGCTGGGTGGACATCCAGTCGTCGTGGGTCTCGTCGAAGGCGGGGATGGCCAGCGCCAGCATCAGCACCGCGCCACCCGCCCCCAGCGTCATGCCATCCGAGCCGAGTTCGACCAGGCCGCGCCGCCAGCCCTTGACGTTGAATCGCTCCAGGCGCGCGGAATAGGCCTCGAAGCCGCGCTTGGTGCCGTCCAGCACCGCATAGAAGAAGTCGTCGATGTAGGAGTCGATCTGGAGCAGCTTGCGGCGCAGCCTCGTCCAGAACCGGCTGCGCGGGCTGTTGCCGAACGGGTCACGCACTTCGATAGTCTCCGTCCGTCCGTCGCGTCACAGGCTCGCCCCGAGCATTCTTGTTGACCGTTTTCCCCGCCAAGTGCAAGAGGCGTGACGATGAGCAGCACGGGCAGAGTTGAGCGCGCGGAGCCGCCGCCGCAGCCAGACGGCGGCGCGGAACCGTTCTGGCGCAACACCCCGCTGTCGGCGATGACGCCGACCCAATGGGAATCGCTGTGCGACGGCTGCGCGCGTTGCTGCCTGATCAAGCTCGAGGACGAGGATACGGCCGAGATCTGGTACACCGACGTCGCCTGCCGGCTGCTTGACGCCGCGACATGCCGCTGCACCGACTATGCCAACCGGGCCGCCCGCGTGCCGGGCTGCGTGCCGCTCGCCCCGGACAATGTCGGTGGCCTCGCCTGGCTGCCGCCGACCTGCGCCTACCGACTGGTGGCCGAAGGCCGCGACCTTGACTGGTGGCATCCGCTCGTCTCCGGCGATCCCGCAACCGTGCATATGGCCGGCATCTCGGTGCGCGGGCGGGTGCTGGGTGAGGACGAAGTGGCGGAGGAGGATCTGGAGGACCGGATCGTCGATTGGCCGGGGACGGGCTGACGCCGTGATCGCAGCCAGCCTTGTGCTGACCTGTCGCATCTGCGGCCGCGCGGAGTCGCGCCATCATCGGGCGATACGATCGGCGCCCCGACGGCGCGCAGCACCGGCGCGGCCCCGGCGTTGCGGACATCGCTAGCCCTTGTAGACCGGCCGGTCGGCCGGGCCGAGCACCGCCGGCACCGGGGCGGTGCCGCAGTTGGGGCTCGACAGCAGCCGCTCCAGGTCATCGACCGTCGCGCGCAGGCGGTTCAGGGCGAGGTCGGCATTGACGTCCTTCGCCGAGGGGATTTCCAGCCGGCTGCGCTGGATCGCGTAGGCATAGGATTCGACACGCCAGCGCATCGCCGACAGCCCCCAGACCGCCACCCGCCTGTTCTCGAACACGCGCGCCTCGGCGTCCTTCGTCTCGGCTGGCGTCAGCAGCGCGGTCTGCGGCAGCGCGGACATCCGGCTCAGATCCGCGAGGCACACCCGCTGCCAGACCTGACCGAACGGCGGCACCAGCGGAATGTCGGTGACGATGGCCGTGACGACGGCATTCCAGCGCGCCTCGCTCGACACGAAGCCATCATCGCGCAGCATGTCGAGATAGAGGTGCGGGTCCGGTTGCCACCGAGAATCGGGCCAGATGCGGGTGCGCACCCATTCGGTCTCGTTGCGGGCGAAGAAGGCGCCGCGATGGATCGGCATGATCATCCGATAGGCGCGCCGGCGAAGCTCCTGCTCGTCATCGGTCAGCATGAAGCCCGACACCGGCTCGCCGCGCGCCTTCGCCAAGCGGTCGCCGATGGCCGGCAGCATCGTGTCGTTGACGTAGTTCTTCACCGGCCGGTCGAAGTCGCCCTGCTGAGCGGCGCAACCGGCGAGCGCCAGCAGCCCGGCGATCACGCCGGCGCGCAGGGCGGGGATGGCGGCCGCGGCCAGCCCGGAAGCAGCAACCGCACAGGTCGGCTCAGGCACGCAGGTCTCCCGCATGGATGGGGGCTGGCTCGGTCCCGTACGACCCTGCGAGATCAGTGCTGCTCGCCGGGGCCCGTCGCCGCGCCGTCGGGCCGTGCCGCACGGATCGTGCCGCGGTCCCCTCCCCGCTCGATGCGGATGCCGGGAAAGATGACCACGGTCGCGGCGCGTCCGAGGCCGGACCCGGTCGATGTGCCGGCAGGGCGGCCTCGCCGCGCCGGGTCCAGAGGAAACTGCAGCAGGGCAGCCATCGCCCATCTCCTCGAGAGCGTGAGGCCGGGGCGCGGCAAGCCGACGCCGGTCGGCCGGACGCCTGTCATTAGGACTTCGTTGAGGTTAACAATCCGCTAACGGTCCGGCCGTATCGTCGCTGACGGATGCGGGATCGGACAGTGCAGCGGGAACGGCAAGCATGGTCGGGGAATTCGAATCGCGGTTCCAGCAGGCGCTGAACAGCCTGGCCGAGCGCCGCGCACCGGTGAGCGGCGACGTCCGGGCGACGGCGGTGACGACGCTGGCCGAGCTGCTGCTCGATTCTGCGCGGATCGGCAACCGCGACCTGCCCGAGCACTTCAGCGCGCTGATGCTGGCACTGCTGCCGCGGGTCGAACTGGCCACCCGCCGCGAGGTGTCCCGCCGCCTCGCCCATTGCGATCTGGTGCCGCCGGAGGTCGCGCGTCTGCTGGCCCGGGACCTGCCGGAGGTGGCGGGCCCGATGCTGCGGCAGAGCCCGGTGCTGTCGCGCGAGGATCTCGATGCGGCGGCGACCGGCGACTGCGACGAGAAGGCCCGCGCCGTCGCCGGCCGCGCCGACCTCGATGGCGAGTTGATCGATGCGCTGATCGCCCGCGGCGATCCCGGCATCGCGGCTGCGCTGGCGATGGCGCCGGGCCGGCTCGATGCCGCGCGGGCCGAACGGTTGGCGCTGACACCGGGCCTCGGCCGCACCGCCGCGCAGCGCCTCGTCGAGCGGGCGCAGCTGTCGGAGGCGGCGCTGGCCGCGCTGTTCTGGCCGGCCGACACCGCGACCCGGCGCGCCATCATCGACCAGATGCGCAGCCGCCTGCGCGATCGGAACGGCGGCGCAGCACGCCTCGCGCCGACGCCGCCGACCCGGCGCGACCCGGCCGCCGAGACGCTTGCAAGCAGCCTGTTCGCGCTGGCGGCGGCCGGCGAGCGGCTCGAACTCGCCGCGCGGCTCGGCGATGCCCTCGACCTGCCGCGCGAGATCGCCCGGCGCATTGTCGACGATCCGGGCGGCGAGCCGCTGGCGGTGGCCGCGCGGGCGGCGGACCTGCCGACCGACAGAATCACCGGCATCGTGCTGCTGACCGTGACGGAGGCCGGAACATCCCTCGACGGGCTGCGGCGCCTGGTCGAGCTTGCCGACTGGCTGGAGCGCGAGGTCGCAACCACGATGGTCACCCTGTGGAGCGGCGCCGGACAGGAGGTGCGCCGGACGGTGCGCCACGAGCCGGCGATCGCCCGGCCCGCGGCGCGCGCCGTACGCCCCGCGCAGCCGCCGCGCCGGCTCGAGGACGTCATCGCCGACGCCATGCGTCGGTCCCGATCCTGAGACGCTCCGAGGCGGCGACGCCGGCCTCGGTCCCGGCACACTGGCGGCCGCTCAGCCGACCAGCGGCTCGAGCAAGTGGCGGCCGGAGCGCTCCTCGATCTCGACCACCCAGATGTCCGGGTCGAAGCGATGCTGACGGGCGATGAAGGCGGCGGCGTCCGCCTCCGGGACGGGCCCCTCGCCATGGGCACGCATCCACAGCCGCTCGGCCGGTGCCGCCGCGTCGAAGGCGGTCTGCGGCGCCGGTCCATAGACATCCACGGTGCCGTCGAGCCGGTTGACCAGGACGAAGATCGCGCCCGCCTCCTCCGCACCGCGGCGCACCACGGCCACCGGAATTCCCTCGACGGAGCAGCGCCGCACGAAGGCGGCGACCCAGATTCCCGATTTCAGGCGCATGACCGATCCGCGCCAACCACCGCTACAGCCGCACGCCGCTGACCGCCGACAGTTCGTCGAGGAAGCGCGGACTGATCTCGCCGGTGACCGGCAGGCCGCGGTCGATCTGGAAGTCCTCGATTGCCCGGCGGGTGGCGGAACTGAGCTGGCCGTCGATCGAACCCGGCGCATAACCGAGCTCGGCGAGCACGCGCTGCACCGATTGGATGCGACCGTCGACGAGCGGGGCGGGCGGCAGCGGATTCTGCGCCAGCAACTCTGCCACCGGATCGCCGGCCCCGGCGATCGTCACGGTCCGCACCGGGATCGGCGCGGGCGCCGCTTCCGCGGCGGCGCCGGCGGCCTGCCGGGGCGGCGGCGCGGCGGCATCGGTCGGCGTCGGCGCCTCCATCTCCGGCGCCGCGACGGCGGTCTGGCGCAGCGGATGGGGCGGCGGTACCGGCGGCGCGGTCAGCGTTGACAACCGGACATGGGCGAGCAGTTCGGCACTCGGCTGGCCGGTCGGCGCGAGACCCGCCGCGAGCTCGTAGTCGCGGATCGCCGCCTCGGTGCGCGGCCCGAACACGCCGTCGAGCGCACCATGATAGAAGTTGCGCCGTGCCAGCGCCGACTGGATGTCGACGATGAGCGCCGCCCGCTCGGCAGCGGCGCGGCGATCGAGCTCGGCGGCATGATCGACCGGATCGACGGAGGCGACGCGGTGGGCCGGGCTCGGCTGCGGCAGGACGGTGAGCGCCTGCCGCTGGTCGCGGCCGAGCAGCGGCGCAGGGTGCGGACCCTCCTGCAGAAGCAGTGCGTTGACCGATATCGCGCCCCAGGCACCGGCCACCGTCAGCACCGCCAGGGTGCCGAGCGGCCTGCGGATCATCACTCGCGCCAGTCGCCCCAACATTCCAGGTCTACCCGCTCATTCCCCGCCGGCCGTTCATGGCTCACCCGTCAGGCGCTGCGTCGCATCGGCTCGCCGGCGTCGGCGAATTGCTGCGCGGGCCGGATGTCGCCCTCGCGGCGGGCCGGGATCCGCACCGTGACGCGGGTGCCACGCCCGATCTCGCTGTCGATGGAGACGCTGCCGCCGTGCAGGGCGGCGAGGCCCTTCACCACCGACAGGCCCAGTCCGGTGCCTTCGTAGCGCCGGTCATAGGAGGTGTGAAGCTGCACGAACGGATCGCCGAGGCGCGGCAGATCGGCGCGCGGGATGCCGATACCCTCGTCCGCCACATACAGCACGACGCTCTGCGGTTCGCGGTAGAGGCCGACCACCACCCGGCCGCCAGGCCGCGAGAACTTGACCGCGTTGGACAGCAGGTCGAGCAGGATCTGCTTGCAGGCGCGCCGGTCCGCATTCAGCTCGGGGAAATTGTCCGGCAGATCCACCTCCAGCCGCAACCCCGCCCGCCTGGCCTGGATCTCCATCATCTGCGCGCATTTCCTGACCAGCCCGACGATGTCGAACAGCTCCGGGAAGATCTCGAACTTGCCGGTCTCGATCTTCGACATGTCGAGGATATCGTTGACCACGTCGAGAAGATGGCGGCCGCTGTCGCGGATCAGCCCGGCATATTCGCGCTGCTGGTCGGGCTCGAGCCGGCTGACCGTCTCGTCGGCCAGCATTTCCGAGAACCCGATGATGGCGTTGAGCGGCGTGCGCAGCTCATGGCTCATATTGGCGAGGAACCGCCCCTTGGCGATGCTGGAGCGCTCTGCCTGTTCGAGCAGGCGGTGGACTTCTGCCTCCTGGGCCTTGCGCGATCCGATGTCGGTGAGCATGGCGACGAGTTCGGCGCCGGCCTCGGCGAGACTGGTTTCCTCGGCCGGCAGGCGGCGCGCCCGCACTTCCGTCCATACCGTCGCATCGGACGCCTCGCCCGGCCCGCGTCTCAGACGGATCTCGGCAACGCCGGCACCGGTCTCCGCGGCACGATCGAGTGCCCGGAGATAGGCCGGACGATCGGTGACGAGGATGCGCGCGAACAGTCCGTCGCCGGCAAGCTGGTCGCTGTCGCAGCCGGCGAAGGCACCCGCCGCGGCCGGCGCCCAGACGACGTTGCCATTGCGGCGCAGGGCGAGCACCGGGTCGCCGAACGCCTCTGCAAGCGTGGCGAAGCGGCGGCCGGCGGCGCTGGCACTCTCGGCGGCGCGGCGGGCAGTGATCGCGGCGTGGGCGGCGAGCATGCCGGCAAAGAGCGCCGCAGGCAGTGCGCCGACCAGCGGCCACAGCCAGTCGGCGATACCGGCGGGCGCCGGGGCAGCCAGCCCGGCAATATCGGCGCCGACAATCGCCAGCACCGTCGTCGCCGCGATCGCGGCAGCGGCGACGACGATGCTGACCGATCCGGACAGCGCTGCCTCGACAGGGACCACAACCAGCCAGGCCAGAAGCGCCGACTGGACACCGCCAGTGGCTGAGGCGACGATCCCGACCAGGCTCGACAGGCTGCCCGCCGACAACAGATGGCCGATGCCGAGCCGGCCGGTGCGCGAGACGAAGAGGGCGATGGGGAGCGGAGAGACCAGCAGCGCGAAGCACAGGGCGGCAATCAGGCTCGGCGCTCCCCACAGGGCGAGATAGACCGGCAGCGCCAGCACCGCGAGTCCGCCGCCGGCCAGACGCGTGGCAATGAAGGCGGCATGATAGCTGCATCCCGCCGGGTCCGGGCGCACCGACGGATGCACCAAGGAGGCGACGACCCCGGCAAAGGGAGACAGGGAAAACTGGATGTGCACTCTACACCCCGACCGCCGCTGGCGGGACTGACTCAACGCGATGTCCATCGGATCGTCGCAGAGGCCGATTAAGGGAAAGCTAAATCCGCGCCGCAGCCGCGCGGCTATTTCGCGGATGACAACAAGGTTAACAAGACTTGAACGAATCTGGTGCAGTCCTACAGGCCCCATATACATCATGTAAATGTTTTGCCGAGCGACACCAATATTTGGCTTTTCGTTCGAATTTTCAGGAATGCGACAACATGGCTGCAAATGTTCGCTGGTAGATTGCCGGTGTTGGCATCGAATCCTGGCACTCGGATCAAGGGCAGCCATGTTTCTCATCCGCACCGCGTTCTGGCTCACGCTCGTCATCCTGCTGATTCCGGTCAGTGGACATGACGGCAGCAGCGGCGAGGCCGCCGGACCGGAGATCTCGCCGGTCGACGCCTTCGAGGCGGCCCGCCATACGGTTTCCGATCTCGCCGGCTTCTGCGACCGCAATCCCGACACCTGCCGCACCGGTTCGGCGGTGGTCCGGGTGCTCGGCCATAAGGCGCAGGCCGGCGCGCTGATGGTGTACGAATACCTGGCCGAAGCTTCCGAAGACGGCAGCGGGCGACAGGATGTCCGCCATGCGGTCGACACGCTGAGCCTGGAGGATCGTCACGTGCCGTGGCGCGGCCCGGGCGGCGAGAGCTGAGCCCGGCTGACCGCCCGCAGCCGGCGCCGGCCAGCTCCTCCTCCGATTTGGCAGTCCGGCCGGGGCGCGCTATATCGGGGCCATGACCGCGCCCCTCCCCCCGTCCGTACCCGCCATCGACGACATCGTCGAGGATTTCGCCCTGCTCGACGACTGGGAGGACCGCTACCGTTACGTCATCGAACTCGGCCGCTCGCTGGCGCCGCTGCCGGATGCCGACCGCACCTCAGCCAACAAGGTCGAGGGCTGCGCCAGCCAGGTCTGGCTGTCGACCCGGAGCGACGGCACGGCGGATCCGCGACTGACCTTCCTCGGCGACAGCGACGCGCATATCGTGCGTGGCCTGATCGCCATCCTCCTGTCGCTCTATTCCGGACGCCGGGCGACCGAGATCCTTGCCATCGAACCGGGGGCCGTGTTCGAGCGGCTGGGGCTGCGCGAGCACCTCACGCCGCAGCGCTCGAACGGGTTGAACGCGATGGTCGAGCGGATCCGTCGCGACGCCCGGCTGGCAAGCGCCCAGCCGGTCGGCTGAGCGCCGGCGGCACGATCAGCCCCGCTCCGCCGCAGCCGGATCGGCCTGCGGCCGGTAATCCGCCGCGCCCCAGTGCCGCGTCGGCACGCGCTCCGGCCCGGTGGCGGATTCCGACAGACCATAGTGGGCGGCAAGCCGGTCGAGGCCGATGCCGAGCACGACCTTGGCCGAACGGCGCGGCCAGCCGCGACGGCGCTCTGCGTCCTCCAGTCCGATCAGCAGGCAGCAGACATCGATCAGCAGGGCGGCGAGCTCCGGCCCGAGTGCGCGGAAGACGGCATTGACCCGCTGGCGCGCGGCAATGGCGGAATCGATGACATCGGCAGCCGGGTTAGTGGCGCCGCGCCGCTGCCGGCCGGCCGGGCGGCTCCAGTCGGCGGTCACCCGCGCCATCAGCCCGGCCCGCTCGAAATCGGCGCGCAGGCGCTCGCCGGCGAGGTAGCGGGTTTCGCTGACCAGCGGCGCGCCGTCCGCACCGCGCCGGCGGCGCAGCCAGGCGAGCGGACTCTCGTTGGCGACGGTGGTAACGACGCGGCGGCCTGCGCCGTCCTCGAGCACGGTATCGATCATGTCGAGATGCTGGGCACGCCAGGGATCGTCGAGGCGTGACGCCCGCCGAAGGCGGGCACGTCCGGTCTCGGCGAGCCGCAGTCCGTCCGGGCCGCCGTCGAGCAGACCGTCGGCGAGCAGCCGGTCGACGTCCTGCGGCGAGAGGGACCGCAGCCGGTCCCCTGCGTGGCCGCGTACAATATCCGCACCGCCGTCGTCGCGCCGCCTCAGCCGGGCATCCGGCATGGCAAGCGCCTCGAGACCGGCGAGCAAACGCGCCTCGGTGCGCCGGCGCGGGGCGCGGGTCATTGGCCTCTCCCGGAGTCCGCGAGGCTGCATTCCAGCCGCAGCAGCTTGCGGTCGAAGGCCGGGTCGTCGCGGCGGTCCTCGATGCGCGCGCAGGCATACAGCACGCTGGTGCGGTGGCGGCCGAACCGTTCGCCGATCTCGCGGTAGGGGCGCGCGTGCACGACATTGAGCAAATACATCGCCACGTGGCGCGCCAGGGTCTCGCGCGCACCGCGCCGCTCCGGCGAGGTCAGCGCCCGCGGCATGACGCGAAAGCATCTGGCGACCTCGGTCGTGACGCGAACATAGGGATCGCCCGGACCGGGCCACGGGCGTCGGCCTGGCCCGCCGCGTTGCGCAGGCTCGGCTGCAACCGTGTCGTACATCTCGCCTCTCCTGTCGGTTCTAGGAATTTGTACCTATTCCTACCGCAATGTCGTCGGTTTGTGCAAACAGGACGCGCGGGTCTCGGCACTTTCCGTTGCCGATCAACGGGATACAACCACAGGCAGTAGGTATTTTTTCACACAGCCGATGCCGGCCGTAGTCTCCTCCGGCTATGGAGGCGAGGACGGCGATGGCACGGGATCGCAAGACCAGACCGGGCCCGACGCAACGTCACGGGCAGGCGGCGCGAGCGGATTGCGAACGGGTGGTCCGCGCCGGCGCGGAGCTATACGACCGCGCGCGGCATCTGCCCAGGCTGGCGCGGGCGACACCGCAGGAAATCGCCAGCGGCGACCGCGCCGTGGGCCGGATCCTTCTTGCGCGCCTGATGCGGGCGCTGCGCAGCGAACGCCGGCGCGGACGGGCAGGGCACTGGAGCTACGACCTCAACCGGCACATCGCCCTGGTGCAGGCGATCGCCGCCGAGCGGGCGCGCCTCATGGCACTCGACGACGCTACGGCTGCACGCCATGCAGGCGAAGAGCGGCCGACGGCCAACGGGCAGTGATCCGTCGCGCCTCGCCACCCGGATGCAGCGGTCCGGATGGCAGACGATGACCCGGCGTCGGATCAGCCGCGTTTGCGCCGCTGGCCGAGCCCCATCTTCTTGGCCAGCGCCGAACGCGCCGCAGCATAGTTGGGCGCGACCATCGGATAGTCCGCCGGCAGTCCCCACTTCTCGCGGTATTCCTCGGGCGACAGGTTGTAGTGGGTGCGCAAATGCCGCTTGAGCGACTTGAACTTCTTGCCGTCTTCCAGGCAGACGATGTATTCTGGCGTAACGGACTTGCGCACCGGGACCGCCGGTTTCAGCTCCTCCCTCACCGGCTCGGCCGAGCCTGTAGTGGCGCGCAGCAATGCCTGGTGCACATCGTTGATCAATGCGCCGAGATCGGCTGTCGGAACAGTATTGTTGCTGACATAGGCCGAAACGATGTCGGCAGCGAGCTCAATGAGCGCAGAATTGTCGCGAGCCTGATCCATGGCTTAGGCGTCTCTCTCGGCTTGTACTCGGTTGCATGGCGGCCGACATGCGCCCAAGTCCTCCTTCGAAGATCTGGGACGCCGATCTGGACCGCAGGTTCCAAGCGATTCGCTTGGCGCTTCGCCGGGCGGAATGAGACATATTCTATCCATACCGTTGTTTCAAGCTCTTCGGGACTTGAGCTGGTGTAATCCGCCCTGCCGGGCCTGCCTAGACTGGGCGTCAGAAAGTCTTGCCCACAGACGCCGGCACACCGGTGTGATCATCCGGCCGATCGGCAAATAGAGGCGGACGTGCGTCTACAAGTAGTAGACGAGCAACCAGGCGGCCAGCAGCAGCGTCGCCCAGAGCGCCATCGCCCCGGTCGGCCAGGCGCGCGCGAACACACCTTCGGGTCCGTAGTGGCGATAGATTCCGTCGACGACGGCACCGAGCCGGCGTAGTCCCGCCTCGAGCGCGGCGGTGCGCCCGGCCCTGGCAACCGCCCAGACGGCGTGGACCAGGCGCGGCAGTGCGATACGGTAGATCGCATCGACATCGAGTGCGATCGTGCGGCGCGCGGCCGGATAGAAGCCGTAATAGAGGAGCACGACGAAGCCGAGCGCGGTGAAGCCGAGCAGCTGCAACTGGGTCAGCACGTGATCGAGCGTGTAGACCTCGTAGACGGGCGCGCCGGGCAGCAGTTCATAGACCGCGGAGGGCACGAGGCCAAGGCCAGCACAGGCGACGACCACCAGCCCCATCGCCAGGCGCATGTTGGCCGGCGGCTCGCCGGCCGCGGCCGATGCCGCGCCGGTGGGTGCGGCGCGGAAGAAGGCCATGCCCTGCGCCCTCAGACCCGCCAAGAGGAACGCGCCGACCGAACCGATGATCAGCACGACCCAGGTGAAGCCATAGCCGCCATATTCGGCGCTCGAGATGATCAGCGACTTCATGGTGAAGCCGCAGAACAGCGGCGTGGCGATGGCAAGCGCCCCGATCACCGCGTAGATCGCGGTCTGTGGCATCGTCCGTGCCAGCCCGCCGAGATCGGTTAGGCGGGCGGTGCCGGTCATGGTCAGCACGGCGCCGGCGACCATCACCAGCAGCGTGTTGTAGGCGACATGGCCGGCCGCATGCGCCGCGACGCCGGCGATCGCAAGATCCGAGCCGATCCCGATGCCGATCACCATGAAGCCGAGCTGGCTGTTGAGGACGCGCACCAGCACGGCGCGGATGTCGTTCTCGACCGCCGCATAGGCCAGCGGAAACAGCACCATGATGATGCCGATCGGGACCAGGATCTCGGTACCGGCATAGCCGCGGATCAGTGCGTAGACCGCCATCTTGGTGGTGAAGGCCGACAGGAACACCATGCCGGTCGGCGTCGCGGCGGGATAGGATTCCTGCAGCCAGGCATGCAGCAGCGGGAAGGCGCACTTGATGCCGAAGGCGAGGAAGATCAGCACGCCGGCAAGGCTGCCGAGGCCGATCGGCCCGAAGTCGATCGAACCGGTCTGGCGATAGATGAGCGCGGTGCCGGCGATGAGGAAGACTCCCGAGCCGATCTGGAAGACCAGATAGCGAAGCCCCGCGCGGATCGCCGCCTCGTCGCGGCGCGCCCACACCAGGAACACCGAGGACAGCGCGGTCAGCTCCCAGAACACGAACAAGGTGACGAGATCGCCGGCGAATACCGCCGCGAGGGCGGCCCCCGCATAGATCAGGGCGGCGACATGCTGAACGGTGTCCTTGACGTGCAGCGCGTAGAGCATGCCGACAAAGGCGGCAAGCGTGAACACGTAGCCGAAGATGCGGCTGAGCGGATCGACCTTGAGCGTGACGAAGGTCATGCGCATCAGCTCGATGCGGCCGAACGCACCGTCGGAGAGGCTTGCGACCATCAGGAACGCGACTGCCGGCAGCGCCAGCATCCAGACCGAGCGCAGATGGCCACGCAGCACCGGCACGACCAACGCACCGAGGATCAGCACCAGCCCCGGCGAGACCTCAGCGATCATAGTAGTCCTCCGGCCGGTCCAGCACCGCCTGCACGAACGTGCCGCCGACCCAGACGAGGCCGACGCCGATCAGCGCCAGCGCCGCATAGACCCCGAACACGCTCTCCATAGCGAGCTTGCCGTGGCGCGGCACGACCAGATCGGTCGCGAGCAGCGCCAGCGAGGCGACGGTGAGTGCGGTGATCAGCCGCTTCAGCGTCGCCCTGTCGCCCAGCCGCCAGGCCGGGCGGCCGCCATTGTCCTGCCGGTCGGCGCTCATTCGGCCTCCTCCACCTCGACCGGAAGCTCGCCGCCTGCCGATGCCTGCGGCGCGGCTTGCGGTACTTCGGCCGGCGCCTCGATGCCGGCGCCGCCAGCGGCCACCAGTTCGCCGAGGATCGATTCCAGCGGCGCCACCGCGAAGAACAGCACGACGCACAGCGCCGCGGTGACGCACAGCGGGATGAGGCAGGCAAGCGGTGCCTCCTCGATTGCCACCTTGCCGCCCTTGGCGTCGCTGGGCGGCAGAAAATAGCCGCGCGCGACGATCGGCAGCAGATAGGCGACATTGAGCAGCGAGGAGACCAGCAGCACGACGGCAACGAACAGATGCTCGGAGTCGATCGCGGCGAGTATCAGGTACCACTTCGTCCAGGCCCCCCCGAGCGGCGGCAGGCCGATGATCGACAACGAGCCGATCAGGAACGCAAACATGGTAACCGGCATCTTCCGGCCGATGCCAACCATGTCGCTGATCTCGGTCTTGTGGGCGGCGGTGTAGATCGCGCCGGCACAGAAGAACAGGGTGATCTTGCCGACCGCATGCATGGCGATCTGGGTGCCCGCCGCCATGATCCCGGCCGGCACCACGAGGGCGGCGGCCAGCACCACATAGGCAAGTTGGCTCACCGTCGAATAGGCGAGCCGGGCCTTCAGGTTGTCCTTCGACATCGCGACGACCGAGGCCATCACCAGCGTGAAGGCGGCGACGAAGATCAGCCACTGGCTCGATCCGGTCTCGGCAAGGAAATCGACGCCGAAGATGTAGACGACCACCTTGGTGACCGAGAACACGCCGGCCTTGACGACCGCGACCGCGTGCAGGAGCGCGCTGACGGGCGTCGGTGCCACCATCGCGGTGGGCAGCCAGTAATGGATCGGCATCAGCGCCGCCTTGCCGATGCCGAAGGCAAACAGCGCGAGCAGGATGCCGGTCAGCAGCGGCGAGGCCTTTCCGGCCAGGATGCCGCCCGGCGTGAAGTCCAGCGTTCCCGCGACCCACGCCGTCCAGACGATGCCCGGCAGCATCAGCAGCATCGACGTTCCGACCAGCAGCAGAAGGTAGACGCGACCGGCCTTCTTCGCCTTCTCGTCGCCCTTGTGGACGACCAGCGGATAGGTCGAGAGCGTCAGCATCTCGTAGAACAGGAACAGCGTGAACAGATTGCCGGCGAAGGCGATGCCCATGGTCGCCGCCAGCGCCACGGCGAAGCAGACGTAGAACGAGGTCTGGCGCGGCTCGTCGTTGCCGCGCATGTAGCCGATCGAATAGATCGAATTGAGGATCCACAACGTCGAGGCGACACACGCGAAGACCATGCCGAGCGGCTCGACCGCGAAGGCGATGGCGAGCCCCGGCACCACCTCGACGCCTGCCGTCGCCGGCCGGGCGCCATCGAGGAAGGCGCGCAACAGCAGCAGCACCGTCGTGAACAGCGCGCCGGCGGTGACCAGCGTGATGGTCTCGCGCACGTTCGGCGCCCGGTGGGCGAGCGGAATCGCCAGCGCCCCGAGGAACGGGATGGCGAGTGCGAGCAGGACAAGCTCTTCCGGAGTCATCGCAGACCTGCCAGTAGAGCTTCGGCGGCGCGGCCGGCGACGCCGGCGGTGAGTTCGGCGTCGATGCCGAAGACGATACAGGCCGCCGCCAGCACCCAGGTGCAGACGATCATCGTCACCGGCGCCTCGCCGATGTTGGCGGCCTTGGCCGAGGGCTCGCGGAACCAGGCGACCTCAACCACCTTGCCGATGTAGACGACCGCAAGCAGCGAGCTTGCCACGATCAGGAAGGCGAGCCACCACCAGCCCTGCTCGATCGCCCCGAGCGCCAGATACCACTTGGAGACGAAGCCGACCGTGCCGGGGACGCCGACCAGCGACATGCCGCCGATGACGAAGGCGGCCATGGTGACCGGCATGCGGCGGCCGATGCCGGCCATCTCCGACATCCCGCAGTTGCCGACACGGTAGGCGATGCTGCCGAGTGCGAGGAACAGCGCCCCCTTCATAAGGGCGTGGTTGAAGAGATGGGCGATGCCGCCGGTAAGCCCAGTCTGGCTGGCCAGCGCGATGCCCAGCGTGATGTAGCCGACCTGCGCCACCGAGGAATAGGCGAGCATCCGCTTGACGTTGTCCTGGTAGATGGCGACCGCCGAGGCCGCGAACATCGCCGCTATCGACAGCACCAGCAGGATCGGCGTCACCGGCAGCGTGTCGAAGACGAAATGCGCACCATAGATCGAGAAGAAGAACCTGAGCAGGAGGTAGATCGCAACCTTGGTGGCGCTGGCAGCAATGAAGGCGGTGGCGACCGACGGCGCCAGGGCATAGGCGTTCGGCAACCAGACATGCAGCGGAAACAGCGCCAGCTTGAGGCAGAGCCCGACGGTGATGAACGCGAGCGCGGCAAGGATCGGCCGAGTCGCCTCGACCGTGGCGATGCGCTCGGCCAGGTCGCCGAAATTGAGCGTGCCCGTCATCGAGAACAGCAGCCCGACCCCGATCACGTAGAAGGTCGCGCCGATCGTGCCGAGGATCAGATACTGATAGGATGCCACCAGCGCGCGACGGTCAGATCCCATGGCAATCAGCACGTAGGTGGAGAGCGAGGAGATCTCCATGAACACGAAGGCGTTGAACGCGTCCGCGGTGATCGCCATGCCGAGCAGGCCGCACAGGCACAGCAGATACATGCAGTAGAACCAGGCCTGCTTGTTCTCGGGGATTTCCGCTGCGACGCTCTGGCGCGCATAGGGCATCACCACGGCGGCGATGAGCGAGACGAGCACCAGCAGGAAGGCGTTGACCACGTCCACCCGGTATTCGATGCCGAATGGCGGCTCCCAGCCGCCGAAGGCATAGGAGACCGGTCCGCCATGCAGGACCTGGATCAGCAGCAGCACGGCAATGACCGGCATCGCGAAGCTGGTCAGCGTGGCGATCAGCCACGCGGTGCGCCGCTCGTCGATGAAGGCGCACAGCGCCGCGCCGCAGAGCGGCAGCACCACCTGCAGGGCCGGAAGCTGTTCGCGGATCATGGTGCAGGGTTACCGGATCTGGCGGATCCCGGCCGGTCGGCGGCGCGGCGCGGCCCCGGCGCGATGCAGACCGTCATTCGTCGGTGCCTCCGCGCTTGAAGATCTCGTCTTCCTCGATCGAGCCGAAAGCCTCGTTGATGCGCACGACCAGTCCGAGACCGAGGGCCAGTGTCGCCACGCCGACGACGATCGCGGTCAGGATCAGGACGTGCGGCAGCGGGTTGGAGAAGACCTCGTAGCCCTCGCCGAGATGCGGCACCGTGCCGCCGAGCACCTTGCCGGGCGAGATGTAGAGCAGGTAGACCGACGTCTGGAAGATCGAGACGCCGACGAGCTTCTTGATCATGTTGCCGCGCGCGACAACGATATACAGCCCGGCCACCATCAGGAAGATGGTGACCCACTGGTTGTAGTGGGCGATGACTTCCTCGAGCACGATGTTCATCGGCCGCGCCCCGCAAAGGCGTAGAAGATCGCAAGCATCGTGCCGGTGACGCTGATCAGCACCCCGAGTTCGATGATCAGGATGCCCATGTGCTGACCCTTGACCGGATCGGCGGCCAGCATGTCGTAGTCGAGGAAATTACCGCCCAGCAGCATGGTGGCAACGCCGGTGCCGGCAAAGATGACCACGCCGAGCGAGACCATCTTCTCCACCACCACGACCGGCAGCACCCGCGTTGCGCGGTCGAGGCCGAACATGATGGCGTACAGGATCACCGCAGCGGCGATGACGACGCCACCCTGGAAGCCGCCGCCCGGAATGTAGTCGCCATGGAAGTGGATGTAGAAGCCGAACATCACCATGAACGGCAGCAGCAGCTTGGTGACGACCCTGAGGACGACGTCGAGGCGCATCGGTCAGCGTCCCCGCTTCGCGCCGGCTTCGCGGCGGTTGCGGCGCAGCAACAGCAGCACGCCGATGCCGGCGGTGAACACCACGACCACCTCGCCCAGCGTATCGTAGCCGCGGTAGCTGGCCAGCACGGCGGAGACGACGTTGGGCACGCCCGTCTCCTCCATCGCACGGTCGATGTACTGCATGCCGACATGCTGGTTCACAGGCGTGTCGGCGGCCCCGAACGAGGGCATGTCGACCGAGCCGTAGACGAGTGCGGCGCCGATCACCACCGCCACGAACAGCGGCAGCAGCGGCGTGTGCGAGGGCGCCATCTCCTCGGTCTTGGTCAGATAGAGCGCTGCAAGCATCAGCACGGTCGAGATGCCAGCGCCGACCGCAGCCTCGGTGGTGGCGACGTCGGCGGCATCGAGGACGAGCAGGACGCTGGCCATCAGGAACGAATAGACGCTCGACAGGATGATCACCGCGAACAGGTTGCGCAGCCGCACGATGGCGATGACGACCACCGCCATCAGCGTCAGCAGCACCATGTTGACCAGCAGTTCCATCAGCGCTTCCCCGGCTTGCGGGCAGGCTTGCGGGGCCCGCCGGCGCCCCGGCGGCTTGGCCTGCTCGCGCCCGGCTCCCTGGCCTGGTTGCCGATGAACTCGCCGATCAGGCCGAGCTCCTTGCGGCGGCGGTGGCCCTGCGGGTCGGTGAGCTGCGGCTCGATGCCGACCGACAGCGCCGCGCGGGCGAGCGCATGGCTGGCCAGCGGCGAGGTGAAGAAGAACACCGCCAGGATGACCAGCAGCTTGACCGTGACCAGGCTCAAGCCGGCCTGGATGACCATGGCGAGAATCAGCAGACCGGCGCCCAGCGTGTCGCTGACCGAGGTGGCGTGCAGACGGGTGAACACGTCCGGCATGCGAATCAGGCCGAAGGCGCCGACGACCAGGAAGAACGACCCGGCCGCCAGGAGCATGGCGCTGGCGATGTCGGCGACGAGATCAAGCGTCACTTCGTCGGCTCCTCTCCACCGGGATGGCTAAGGTCGCCGAAGCGGAAGTACTTCAGGACGGCGATCGTGCCGACGATGTTCAGCAGTGCGTAAAGGATGCCCATGTCGAGAAACTGCGGTCGCTCGGTGAGGAAGCCGTACACCGCGACCAGCAGGATCGCGGCATTGCCGATGGCATTGGCGGCGACCAGCCGGTCGAACACCGTCGGGCCGACAAGCGCCCGCACCACCGCGAGGGCCAGCGTCACCAGCACCGCGACCATGGCGACGGCGAACATCACGGTGATCATGAGCCGCCCTCGAACACGGCGACGCGGCGATCCATCTCGCCGCCCGCAAGATCCTTCGCCCCCTCCTCGGTGAGCGCGTGGACGAGGATCTCGTGGCGCTGTTCGAGAACCACCGCCGAGATCGTGCCCGGCGTCAGGGTGATGGAATTGGCGAAGGTGGTGATGCCGACCGGACCCGACTGATGCGCGGTGACGCGCACCAGCGTCGGCGAGATGGCGAGCGGCCGCGACAGGATGAGGCGGGTCACGCCGATCGCCGACTTGAAGATCTGGACCAGCAGCCACGGCCAGTAGCGCAAGCCGCGGAACAGCAGATGCAGCGGCAGGCTCTCGCCATCGACGATCGCCAGCCTGGCGGAGAACCAGACGGTGAGCAGCACGCAGCCGATGCCGATCGAGATCAGCAGCGTGTCGTGGTGGCCCGACAGCAGCAGCCAGAACAGGAGCAGCGGGATCGCCAAACCCAGCAGCCGCATCGCCTTCGGTCTAAGCCCCCTCGTCACCGGACGGTCCATCGCGACCGGCCCGATCTCTCGTCGTTGGTGTTGGCAGGCCCGGAGCAGACTCCGGGCAGCGGGAATCGGTTCGACCGCAACATAATTGGCGCGCGTTGAAGGTCAACGAAAACCGGACGCCGGGCCTATGCGGCATCGCTGCGAAGGCCTATCTGTTGCGCAACCGCCCCACCGCACCGGAGATCTGCCATGGCCGAGACGGGCAACCGACCACGCGTCGAGAAGTCGGACGCCGAGTGGCGTGCCGAACTGACACCCGAACAGTACCGCATCACGCGCAGACACGGCACCGAGCGCGCCTTTACCGGCCCCTACTGGAACGACAAGACGCCCGGTCTGTACACCTGCGTGTGCTGCGGGGCGGCTCTGTTCGACGCCGCCACCAAGTATGACAGCGGCACCGGCTGGCCAAGCTTCTACGCGCCGGTCTCGGCGGACGCGGTCAGCCTGCACGAGGATCGCTCGCTGTTCATGCGCCGCACCGAGGTGCGTTGCGCGAGCTGCGATGCGCATCTGGGCCACGTCTTCCCGGACGGACCGCCACCGACCGGCCTGCGCTACTGCATGAACGGCACCGCCCTGAACAAGGTCACCGATCCGGTTGGCGGCGGTCATGGCGATTGACACGGAACGGCCGGCGTCGCGGGCTGTGCCGCCCCGCGCCGAGCGGCGGCCGGTCCGCTCGATCCACCATGGACGCGAGCGCATCGACGACTATGCCTGGCTCAGGGCCGACAACTGGCAGGAGGTGATGCGCGAACCGGCCCGGCTCGATCCGGCGATCCGCGCCCATCTGGAGGCCGAGAACGCCTGGGCGGCACAGGCGCTGCACGGCACCGAGCACCTGCAGGAGGAGCTGTTCACCGAGATGCGCGGCCGCATCCGGGAGGACGATTCGAGCGTTCCCGCGCCGGACGGCCCCTATGCCTACGCCACCCGCTATGTTGCCGGCGGCCAGCATCCCTTGATCGTCCGCACGCCACGCGACGGCGGCGACGAAGAGGTTCTGATCGACGCCGACTACCTCGCCGCCGACAAGGCCTATTTCCGGCTGTCCGGCGCCGGACACAGTCCCGACCACCGGCTGATGTGGTACGGCAGCGACGAGACGGGCTCGGAGTATTTCACGCTGCGCATCCGCGATCTTGCCTCCGGCCAGGATCTCGAGGACGTCGTGCCCGGCACCACCGGCAGCGCGGTCTGGTCGGCGGACGGACGCCACCTGTTCTACACCTGGCTCGATGACAATCACCGGCCGCGCCGGGTGATGCGGCACAGGATCGGGACGCCGGTCGAGGCGGACACGGTGGTCTACGAGGAACATGACTCGGGTTTCTTCGTGGGCGTCGGCAGGACGCAGTCGCGCCGCTTCATCGTCATCGACGCGCACGACCACGAGACCTCGGAGATCCGTCTGATCGAGGCGGCCGACCCGGAAGCCGCTCCGAGGTTGATCGCCGCACGACGGAGAGGCGTCGAGTACAGCGTCGAGCATCACGGCGACGCGCTGATCATCCTGACCAATGACGGCGGGGCGGAGGACTTCAGGATCGTCACTGCGCCGCTCGCGGACCCGACGCCCGGGGCCTGGCGCGATCTCGTATCCCACCGCCGCGGCCGGCTGATCCTCGAGGTGGCGGTCTATGCCGGACATCTGGTCAGGCTGGAGCGCGAGGACGGGCTGCCGCGGATCGTCGTCCACCGGTTCGCCGATGGTGCGGAACATGCCATCGCCTTCGACGAGGAGGCCTATTCGCTGAGCCTGCAGCACGGCTACGAGTTCGACACGACAACGATCCGCTTCTCCTATTCCTCGATGCGCACACCGGCGCAGGTGTTCGACTACGACATGGAGAGCCGCGCGCGGAGGCTGCGCAAGCGGCAGGAGGTGCCGAGCGGCCACGACCCGGACGATTATATCGTTCGCCGGCTGCATGCACCTGCACCGGACGGCGAAAGCGTGCCGGTCTCGGTACTGCATCACCGCGATACGCCGATCGACGGGACCGCGCCCTGCCTGCTCTACGGCTATGGTGCCTACGGGATATCGGTACCCGCCGCCTTCAATACCAACTGGCTGTCGATCGTCGACCGCGGTCTGGTGTTCGCCATCGCCCATGTCCGCGGCGGCAAGGAGAAGGGCTACCACTGGTACAGGGACGGCAAGGCGGCCAGGAAGACCAACACGTTCACCGACTTCATCGCCGTCGCCGAACATCTCGCGGCAACCGGCTACACCGCCCGCGGGCGGATCGTCGCGCAGGGGGGATCGGCCGGCGGGATGCTGATGGGAGCGGTCGCCAACATGGCGCCGGAATTGTTCCTCGGCATCGTCGCCGAGGTGCCATTCGTCGACGTGCTTGCCACCATGCTCGACGACAGCCTGCCGCTGACGCCGCCGGAATGGCCCGAATGGGGCAATCCGATCGAGAGTGCCGAGGCCTACGACACCATCGCCAGCTACAGCCCCTACGATAACGTTGCCCCGCGGCCCTACCCCCACATCCTGGCCCTCGCCGGATTGACCGATCCGAGGGTCACCTACTGGGAGCCGGCCAAGTGGGTGGCACGGCTGCGGGAACGATCCACCAGCGACAACATGATCCTGCTGCGGACGAACATGGATGCCGGTCACGCCGGCGCCGCCGGCCGCTTCGACCGGCTGAAGGAGATCGCGCTGATCTATGCCTTCGTGCTGAAGGTGACAGGGAAGGCCGGCGCGCCCGCCCGGAATCGCCGAACCGCATCCTCAGGCTGACGTCGCCCTGGCCATCATGCTCCGAATGGGGCTCATGCGCACCGCGGTCTCGCCATCGCCGCATCGTTGGGCTAAGTGTTCGCGCAACGAACAGGCAATGTTGCGCCCACACTTGTCGCGAGGTCCCGATCATGTCCGTCGCCGCACAGTCCAAGCCCGCCGCAGCCGGCTACGCCGCCTTCGTCTGGGAGGATCCGTTCCTGCTCGAGGATCAGCTGACCGAGGACGAACGGATGATCCGCGACACCGCCCGCGCCTATGCGCAGGACCGGCTGATGCCGCGGGTGCTGGAGGCCTATCGCGAGGAGAAGACCGACAGGGCGATCTTCAGCGAGATGGGCGCGCTCGGCCTGCTCGGCGTGACGATCCCAGAGGAATATGGCGGCGTCGGCGCCGGCTATGTCTCCTACGGGCTGGTGGCGCGCGAGGTCGAACGCGTCGATTCCGGTTACCGCTCGATGATGAGCGTGCAGTCCTCGCTGGTAATGTATCCGATCTATGCCTATGGCGACGAGGCGCAGCGCAGGAAGTACCTCCCGAAGCTCGCCACCGGCGAATATGTCGGCTGCTTCGGCCTGACCGAACCCGATGCCGGCTCGGACCCCGGCAGCATGAAGACGCGTGCCGAGAAGACGGCCAACGGCTACCGCCTCATCGGCTCGAAGATGTGGATCTCCAATTCGCCGATCGCCGACGTCATGGTGGTCTGGGCAAAGTCGGCCGCGCATGGCGACCAGATCCGCGGCTTCATTCTGGAGAAGGGGATGAAGGGCCTGTCGGCCCCGAAGATCGAGGGCAAGCTCAGCCTGCGCACCTCGATCACCGGCGAGATCGTCATGGATGGGGTGGAGGTCGGTGAGGAGGCACTGCTTCCCAACGTTTCCGGCCTGAAGGGCCCGTTCGGCTGCCTCAACCGGGCGCGCTACGGCATCTCGTGGGGCGCGATGGGGGCGGCCGAGTTCTGCTGGCACGCCGCCCGCCAGTACACGCTCGACCGCAAGCAGTTCGGCAAGCCGCTCGCCGCAACCCAGCTCGTCCAGAAGAAGCTCGCCGACATGCAGACCGAGATCGCGCTCGGGCTTCAGGGCTCGTTGCGCGTCGGCCGGCTGATGGACGAGGGAAAGATGGCGCCGGAGATGATCTCCATCGTCAAGCGCAACAATTGCGGCAAGGCGCTCGACATCGCCCGCATGGCCCGCGACATGCACGGCGGCAACGGCATCGCCGACGAGTTCCACGTCATGCGCCATCTTGCCAACCTCGAGACGGTCAATACCTACGAGGGCACGCACGACATCCACGCGCTGATCCTCGGCCGCGCGCAGACCGGGCTGCAGGCCTTCTTCTGAGGGCATGGCCTTCCGGCGGGTCCGTCGTCTTGGCAGGCCCCTCACCGCCCGCCGATTGCGGTTACGGGAGTGGCGCCGTCCGCCGCCGCGCCTTCAGCGCGGTCACGGCAATCGCCGTCTCCACCGCCTGCGCCAGCTGCGACCAGCCGGGGCGATCTGACGGCGCACGGGCAATGCGCTCCTCGCGCGGCCAGGGCAGATGGACGAAGCCGACAAGCGGCTTCGGCCCGGGCGCCTGCGCCGCGATTGCCAGCGACAGATAGGTCGCGACGTTGCACAGATAACGGCCGGCATCGACGGAGATCGTCGCCGGAATGCCCTGCCGGGCGAATGCGGCGGCGATCCATGCGACGGGCAGCGTCACGCGGCGCAGGATCGGTCCGCCGGGCTCGATGACATGCCCGCGCGGCAGGCGCCCCGCCGCATCCGGGCGGAACGGTGCACAGGCATTGCGGCCGCATGTCTCGAGCCGCACGTGACGTGCCCGCCCGGCCAGACCGAAATGAATCACCGCGTCTGGCGCGAGGTCACGCCAGAGCCGCGGCAGCTGCTCGCCTACGGCGTCGTATTCGGTCGGCAGGACGGCCGTCGCAAGCGCGATGCCGAGCCGGCTCGACAGCGCCTCGACGGCAAGCCCGGCGACCAGCCCTTCGCTCGGATTGCTGCGAGCGCCGGGAAAGGCGGAAAAGCCGGTGACGAGGATGCGCGGCGCAAGCGCCATCGGCTACACCCCGAGCCGTTCGGCGATGTCCTCGACGGCGGCGGCCGGAGCCATGCGGCCGGCCCCGACCTCGCGCTCCAGTTCGTCGATCCGCGCCGCCACCGCCGGATCGGATCGCAGGCGCGCGAGAAGGCGCTCCTCGAGCATCGTCCACATCCAGCGCACCTGCTGACGACGGCGACGGGCATGGAATTCGCCGCTCGCGCGCATCGCAGCACGATGCTCGCCGATGGTCGTCCAGAGCGTATCGAGACCGGTACCGGCGAGCCCGGAAATCGTCAGCACCGGCGGCGACCAGCCGGCGCTGGCCGGGGTGAGGATGTGAAGCGCAGCGCGGTATTCGGCCGCCGCCCGGCGGGCGCGCTCGGCGTTGTCGCCATCGGCCTTGTTGACAGCAATGATGTCGGCGATTTCCAGCACGCCCTTCTTGATGCCCTGCAACTCGTCGCCGGCCCCGGGCAGCGCCAGCACCACGAAGACATCGACCATGTCGGCAACGGCGGTCTCCGACTGGCCGGTGCCGACCGTCTCGACGAGGACGACATCGAAGCCGGCTGCCTCGCAGATCAGCATCGACTCGCGCGTGCGTGCGGCAACGCCGCCCAGCGTGCCGGCGGTCGGCGAGGGGCGGATGAAGGCGTTGGCCTCGGCAGAAAGCCGGGCCATGCGCGTCTTGTCACCGAGGATCGAGCCGCCGGTCCGCTGCGAGGACGGATCGACGGCCAGCACGGCGACCCTGTGGCCGGCGGCGGTGAGCCGGATGCCCAGCTGGTCGATGGTGGTGGACTTGCCGACGCCCGGCACGCCGGTGATGCCGACCCGTATCGCCTCGCCGGTGAAGGGCAGCACCGCCTGCAGCAGCCGCGCCGCGATCTGCCGGTGATCCGGACGGCGCGATTCGACCAGCGTTATCGCCCGCGCCAGGATTGCCCTGTCGCCGGCGCGCAGGCGCGCGACCGCCGCATCGAGCGGCAGGCCGAGGATCGGCGGCTCGTCCCCGGCACGGGGCGGCGATAGCTGCATGTCGGATGGCATCCGGTCGACGTCACGAGGCGATGAGCATATAGCGCGTCATCCCGGCCAAGCGAAGCGCGAGCCGGGTGCCGTGCAGCCACGGCGACGGCCGCGGCCCTCGACTGTGGCCGTCAGGCGCCGGATGGCGGCACCCAGACGATGCGCTGCAGCTGGCCCTGGGCAAGCGAGGCGGCCGGCGCAAGCTCGTTCGGCGGGCCGTTCCAGCCGCCATTGTCGAAGACCAGGAAGACATTGCGGGTCCCGCGTGCCTGACAGACGGCCATGCCCGCCCAGGCGTTGGTGCCGACCCGGCAGGCGGAGCGGTCGACGCCGATCTGGCGGAAGCTCATGCCGAGCCGCTCGCCGTTCGGTCCGGCCACTGCGAGCCCAGAGCCGTGCACGGCCTTGATGGTGCGGCCGCCCGGCGCCGGGATCGCCATCATCACCTGCAGGCCGTCATCGAAGACGGTCAGGGCGTTGACCACGCCGTCCTCGTCGGCGGTGGCGATCACGTCGATGCGATGGTCGGGAAAGAGCTGGCGCAGCGCCGCCGCCGAATAGGGCGTTCCGGCGGTGATCGGTCCGGCCTGATCCGCACTGATCCGGTGCGCGATGGGGATGACGGAGGCCACCGCTGGCGCCTCCTCGCCGCCGCAGGCGGCCAGCAGCGGCAGCATCCCAAGGAGAGCTCCGGCAACAACCAGTCTACGCAACATCGGCAGTTCGCCTCGGCAATCGATCGGAACGGCACAGTCCGGTACACAAGGCCAGCGACAGCCGCAAGCAAAAGCTTCTCCGCCGCGATCGTGGCGCCGTTGCGTCAGCTTCGCCGGAATCGACGGTCCGATCGTCGCATCCGGCTGGCGAAGCTCGTCCGGCTGCGGCAGAACAACCGCATGACAGCCGCAAGGAGGCTCCGATGATCCGCCCGATGTCGATCCTGATGATGGTCGCCGCGCTCGCCCTGTCCCTGCCGGCCGCCGCCGAGCAGCCCTATCCCAAGGTCGACTTCAGCGGCGACTGGGTGCTGGAGGACGGCACCGGCACTCAGGTCCGGGCGAAGATGCGCTATTCCGCTTCTCTGAAGAAGATGCGGCTCGACATGACCCAGATGGGCATGGAAATGAGCTCGGTGCGCTCGATGCCCGAAGGCGACATGATCATGTGGTCGAGCCAGATGCCGGGCATGGCGATGCGGCTGCCGAGCATCCGCGACGACAGCTTCCATGCGACCGATACGGGCACCAGCCGCGCGATCGACGGTGAGACCTGCACCATCTGGCTGGTGCAGACGGCCAGGGCCTGCCTGACCGACGACAACATCCCGCTCGAGGTCTCCGGCGAGGGCTTTTCCTCCCGCCTGACCAACATCGAGAGGGTCGCGCAGGATCCTGCACATTTCGAGATCCCGGCGAATCTGACGGTCATGGACATGCCGGCCAACCTGCCCGGCATGGGCGAGATGAAACCGGGCGGCGGCCTGCCGTTCTGACCTTCCGGACAGGCGTCCGTCAGACGGATCCTGCCAGGGCCCCGATCACCCGCGCCCAGGCGCGGGTGCCGTGATGATAGCTCGACAGCTCGTACTTCTCGTTCGGGCTGTGCACACGGTCATCGTCGAGGCCGAACCCGATCAGCACCGACTCCATGCCGAGCGTGCGCTTGAAATCGCCGACGATCGGGATCGACCCGCCGCAGCCCATCATCACCGCCGGCCGGCCGAACTCCGCCGCCAGAGCCTCGGCACAGCGGGCGAACTCGGGCCGCGACATGTCCACTGTCAGCGCCGGGCTCGCCCCGTGGCCGATGAACTCGACCGAACAGTCGGCCGGGATACGGTCGCGCACGAAGCCCCGGAACGATTCACGGATTCGCAGCGGGTCCTGGTCGCCGACCAGCCGGAACGAGATCTTGGCGGATGCCCGCGACGGGATCACCGTCTTGGTGCCCTCGCCGGTGTAGCCGCCGATGATGCCGTTGACGTCGCAGGTCGGGCGCGACCAGATCTGCTCGAGCACACTGCGCCCGGCCTCGCCCGCCGGGATCGACAGGCCGACATCGGCGAGGAAACCGCCGGCGTCGAAGCCGAGCTCCTGCCATTGCCGACGCACGGCCCCGTCGAGCTCCGACACGCCATCGTAGAAGTCCGGCACCTGGATGCGACCGGTCTCATCGTGCAGATCGGCAATGATGCGCGCCAGCACCCGGATCGGATTGCGGGCCGGGCCGCCGAACATGCCCGAATGGAGGTCGCGGCTGGCGGCGGTAACGATCACCTCCTCGAGCAGCAGGCCACGCAGCATCGTCGTGATCGCCGGCGTCTCGCGGTTCCACATGCCGGTGTCGCAGACCAGCGCCAGGTCGGCCCGCAGCTCGTCCTTGTGGGCCTCGAGGAACGGGCCGAGACTGCGGCTGCCGGATTCCTCCTCGCCCTCGATGAGCACGGTGACAGTGATCGGCAGGTTGCCTGTGGCCGAGATCCAGGCGCGGCAGGCCTCGACGAAGGTCATGAACTGGCCCTTGTCGTCGGAGGCGCCGCGCCCAACGATCTGGCGGCCGGTGGCAGTTTCGACGAGACGCGGCTCGAAGGGCGGCGTCTCCCACAGGTCGAGCGGGTCGGCCGGCTGCACGTCGTAGTGACCGTAGAACAGCACATGCGGCACGCCGGGTGCGCGCGCGGCGCCGCCATGGGCGACCACCATCGGCTGGCCGCCGGTGTCGCGGGCCGAGGCTTCGAATCCGAGCCCGGCGAGCTGGTCGACCACCCACTGCGCCGCGCGGCGGCAATCGGCATCATGGGCGGGATCGGTGGAAACGCTCGGGATGCGGACGAGCTCGAACAACCTCGCCAGGCTCGCATCGAGATCGGCGTCAATCGCCGCCAGCACCTTGTCGATCGTCGCCATGTCGAAACTCCCCGTTGTGGCGGGCCGGCGGCCCGCGGTCCCGGGGCAACGGCTAGTCCACCAGGAACTTGTCCGCAAGATCCCCCGGACGGGGCGGGCCGCTGAACGCCCTTTCGACATGGGCGGTGAAGGTCCGCACCGAGAACGGCACGGCGATCACGGAGGCGTAGCCCTCGCTCAGCGCCATCTCGAGGATCTGCCGGGTGGGCGCGGACGTCATCAGGATGGCGACGGGCGCCGACCGCTCGCGAACGACCTGCCGCAGGCCTCGGGCAACCGGCCAGTCCACGGGGCCGCACAGGCGCTCGTCGACCAGCAATACATCGCCCTTGCCGTTGCGCACGGCGGCGAGCGCCCCGACGAAATCCTCGAAGATCCGGATCGCCTGCGCCCCTGCCTCCCGCAGGATGATCCTGAGCACCTTCCCGACGGTCGGATCGGGGTGGAGGATGAAGTATTCGTGCTTCGCGAGGTCCATGCCCACCCCTGCCCGACGGGCTGCGCACGCCCGGGCGGTATTCCGCATATGCATGAAACAGTATATCGGCGAACTTTTATCGTTAAGCGTTCGTCAAGTCGAGGGGACAGCCAAAGAGGGCAAACTTTCACGACTTCCCCGACGCGCCGAAGCCGCCGATGCGGCTCGGCGAGCCCAGCACGCCGCGCCCGATGACCGGCGCGCCCGCCCCCGCACCGGTGGACGACGGCCTTGCGGTCGGTGCCGACTCGACGGCCTTGCGGACCGATGTCGTCGTGGCGCGACGTTTCGTGCTAGAGGCTGCCTTCTCGCCGATCTTGCGGCCGAGGGCGGTGGCCAGCGAGCGGCCAAACGACTTGAGGATCGAGATCCCGATGTCCTCGACCTCCTTGGGCAGACCGGTCATGGTGTCCGTCCGGGAGCGCCCGCCTGCGCCGGAGCGGCCACTTTCCGCCGCCACCTCGGCGTGCCGCTGGCGCGCACGCGCCTCCAGCATCTCGTAGGCGGATTCACGGTCGAGCGCGGTGTCGTAGAGCCCGCGCACCGGGCTGGTCGCCAGCAGAGCGGCACGCTCCTGCGGCGTGATCGGTCCGAGCCGGGACACCGGCGGACGCACCAGCGTCCGCTGCACCATCGACGGCACGCCCCTGTCGCGCAGGGTGGAGACCAGCGCCTCGCCGACACCGAGTTCGGTGATGACGCGGGCGGTATCGAAGTCCGGGTTGGGCCGGAAGGTGTCGGCGGCGGTCCTGACCGCCTTCTGCTCGCGCGGCGTATAGGCTCGCAGCGCGTGCTGGATGCGGTTGCCGAGCTGCGCCAGCACCTTCTCCGGTATGTCGAGCGGGTTCTGCGTGACGAAATAGACGCCGACGCCCTTGGAGCGGATCAGCCGCACCACCTGCTCCACCTTCTCGACGAGCGCGGCAGGCGCGTCGCTGAACAGAAGGTGCGCCTCGTCGAAGAAGAAGACCAGCTTCGGCCGCTCCGGGTCGCCGACCTCGGGCAGCCGCTCGAACAGCTCCGACAGCATCCACAGCAGGAAGGTCGCATAGAGGCGCGGCGAGGACATCAGCCTGTCGGCGGCCAGCACGCTGACATAACCGCGACCGTCGCGGCTCACCCGCATCAGGTCCTCGATGTCGAATTCCGGCTCGCCGAAGAAATGCGCGCCACCCTGGTTCTCGAGCACCAGAAGCCGCCGCTGGATGGCGCCGATGGTCTGGCGGGTGATGTTGCCGTAGCTGGTGGTGACTTCGCTGCCGCGCTCGGCAATGTACTGGAGCAGGGCACGCAGGTCCTTCAGGTCGAGCAGCAGCAACCCCTCCTCGTCGGCGAGGCGGAAGGCGATGTTGAGCGCACCTTCCTGCGCCTCGCTGAGCTCGAGCAGGCGGGCGAGCAGCAGCGGCCCCATCTGCGAGACGGTGGTGCGGATCGGGTGGCCCTGCTCGCCGAACAGGTCCCAGAAGATCGTCGGCTGTGCCGCGAAGGCATAGTCCTCGAGGCCGACCTGGGCAGCGCGCTTCAGCAGGAAATCCTTCGGCGAACCAGCCTCGGCAATGCCGGACAGGTCGCCCTTCACGTCCGCGCAGAAGACCGGCACGCCCGCCGCCGAAAAGCCCTCGGCAAGAACCTGCAGGGTGACGGTCTTGCCTGTGCCGGTGGCGCCGGTGATCAGGCCGTGACGGTTGGCCAAGCTGAGCTCGAGATATTCCGGCTCGCCGCTGCGCCCGATGAACAGCCTGCCGTCCGCCTCGTCCGTCATGCGATCTCTCCGCAGCACCGCATCCGCCGGTCCGGCCGTTATAGGTAGGCGGACAGGCGGGCGCAACGCACCGCCGGCTCGGCTTGTCACCCTACGGCCGGCAATGCACTATGGCTGTCGAACCATCCGGCGACTCGGCCGCGCCCGGCCGGCGACGCCATCATGGCCGCAGGGGCAGCCCCGCAGCGGTGGTCGGGAGACGGGACACGATGGACGAACTGGTGGGTCGCCTGGTTGCGGCGGCGGGCATTTCCGAGCAGACGGCACGGCGCGCGGTCGAGATCATCATCGGCTTCCTCAAGGACGCCGGACCGCCAGACAAGGTGGCGGAGCTGCTCGCCAAGCTGCCCGGCGCCGAGACGATCGAGAGCCCCGGCGGCTTCGGCGGCATGATGGGCGCGATGGCAGCCTTCAACGCCCTGAACAATGCCGGTCTCGACATGGGCGAGATCCAGACCGTGACGCGCGAGCTCGTGGCGTTCGCTCGGCAACATGCCGGCAGCCAGCTCGTCGATGATGTGGTCGGCTCGATCCCGGGACTCGGCCAGTTCGTCTGAACCGGCCGCACGCCCGCGGCCGTTGCCCGAGGGGGGAAGCCATGTCCTATCCGGTCGCCAGGATCGAGGGAATAGGTCCCAAATACGCGAAGTTGCTCAAGGATGTCGGCGTCGCCACGACAGCCCGCCTGCTGGAGCGGGCCAGGAGCCCGAAGGACCGCAAGGCGCTCGCGGCAGCCGCCGGCATCGACGAGACCCGCATCCTGAAATGGGCCAACATGGCCGACCTGATGCGGATCAGGGGCATCGGAGAGGAATATTCCGAGCTCCTGGAAGCCGCCGGGGTCGACACCGTCAAGGAGCTGGGCACCCGCCGTCCCGACAACCTTCATGCGAAGATGGCCGAGGTGAATGCCGCGCGCCGGCTGGTGCGGGCGCTGCCGAGCCGGAAGCGGGTCGAGGACTGGGTGGCGCAGGCCAAGGCCTTGCCGCCGGCGCTGACCTACTGATCCGGGCCGATCCGGGCCGATCCGGGACGTCCGGCCGGCACCTGTCCGGCAGCTGCGGCCCGGTTGCGACACGGGCTAATGGGGCTGGCCGAACGCGGCGGTCTGTGGCACTCAGTCCCCGGCTCCGCAGTGCGGACGATCTGTCGTGTTCAGGACGTGTCGATGGGTGAGGTTTCGCTGACCGCCGGATTTGCGCCCGGCGACGAGACGCAGTGGCGCCGACTGGTGGACAAGGTTCTGGCAGGGCGGCCGTTCGAGCGCGTGCTCGTGTCACGGACGCGGGACGGAATTGCGGTCGAACCGCTCTATCCGCAACGCGCGGCAGGCAGCGTCGTCCATCGCCGGGATGGTCGCTGGGCGGTCTTCCAGCGCATCGACCATCCCGATTTCGAGACCGCCAACGCCTTGGCCCGCGCCGATGTGGAGGGCGGTGCCGACGGTCTCGAGCTGGTGCTGCCGGGTGCGCCGGGCGGCTTCGGCTACGGGGTGCCGATCCAGTCGCTCGCCGATCTCGAGACGGTGCTCGACGGCATCGACCTTTCCCGAATTCGCCTGCGGCTCGACGGCGGCTACGAGAGCCGGCCCGCGATTGTCTTTCTTGCAGCGCTCGTCGGCCGGCTTGGCATCGACCCCGCCGCCGTCGACATCAGCGTACTGTCCGATCCCGCCAACGGCCTTCTGGCGATGGGCCGGCTCACCGCCCGGACCGAAACCGTCAATGCGCGGATGATCGACATCGCGCATGGGCTGCGCGATGCGGGACTGGCGATCGCGCCGCTGGTTGCAGACGGCCGCGCGGTGCATGCCGGCGGCGGATCGGAGGCGCAGGAACTCGCCTATGTCCTGGCCGATGGTCTCAACCACCTGAGGGTGCTGGATGAGGGCGGCATCGGGCTTGAGGATGCCCGCCGCCTGGTCACCTTCGCCTTCGCCGCCGATGTCGATCAGTTCGCGACCATCGCCAAGCTGCGTGCGTTCCGGCTCGCCTGGGCACGTATCGAGGAGGCCTGCGGGCTCACGCCGCGCCCGGCGCGGGTCCATGCGGAGACGGCCTGGCGGATGCTGACCCGGCGCGATCCCTGGGTGAACATCCTGCGCAATGCCGTCGCCGCCGCAGCCGCCGGGCTCGGCGGGGCGGATTCCGTGACCGTGCTTCCCTTCACCCAGGCGCTGGGACTGCCCGATGCCCTGGCGCGGCGGATCGCCCGCAATACCCAGCTGGTGCTGATCGAGGAATCGGGGCTCGGCCGGGTCGACGACCCTGCGGCGGGTTCGGGCTATGTCGAGGCGTTGACCACCGCGCTGGCCGAGGCGGCCTGGGCCGGCTTCCAGCAGATCGAGCGCGAGGGCGGCATCATCGAATCCCTGAAGGCCGGCCACTTCCAGCGCCGCGTGATGGCGACGCGCGACAGCCGGGCCGCCGACATCGCCACGCGCCGCGAGCCGATCACCGGGGTGTCGGAATATCCGCTCCTCACCGAGGCGGAGGCCGCGACCCTGAAGGTCGCAGCGAACGGGCTTCAGATCATGGGCGAGCCGATCGACCTGCCGGCACCCGCGAAGGGCGTCCGCTTCGCCGCGATGGTGCGCGCGGTGAGCGAGGGGGCGACCATGGCCGACCTGATGGCCAGTGCCGATGACGCGTGGCTGCGGACCGAGCCCGTGCCGGCGATGCGCCTTGCCGAGCCGTTCGAGCAGCTGCGCGACCGCAGCGATGCCGCGCTGGCCCGCGACGGCCGCCGGCCGGCGGTGTTCCTTGCGACGCTCGGCCAGCGGTCGGCCTTTGCCGCACGGGCAGGCTGGACGCGCAACATGTTCGAGGCCGGCGGCTTCGAGGTGGCGGGCGGCGATGTCTACGGCGACGAGCCGGCGGCTGTCGCGGCGTTCCGGGCCAGCGGCGCGCGACTCGCCTGCCTGTGCGGGGCCGACGCCGACTACGCCGCGGGCGCTGCATCGCTGGCGCAGGCACTGCGGGCGGCCGGCGCCGAGGCGGTGTATCTGGCCGGGCGGCCGGGCGAGCACGAGGCGGCATGGCGGGCAGCGGGGATCGACGACTTCGTCTTCGCGGGCTGTGATATCCTGTCCTTCCTGCGGCGGGGACAGGAACGTCTAGGCCTTGGCGGGACTGACGGCCGGGATGGGCAGTGATGACGCGGATACCGGATTTCACCACCCTCGACTTTGCCCGAGGCGTCAGCGGCGGCGGTGCGGATCGCGAGCCATGGATGGCGCCCGAGGGCATCGCGATCAAGGCGGTTTACGGGGAGCAGGACCGGGACGGCCTCGACTTCCTCGATTCCTGGCCGGGCATCGCACCCTATCTGCGCGGCCCCTACCCGACCATGTATGTCACCCGGCCGTGGACGATCCGTCAGTATGCCGGGTTCTCGACGGCGGAGGAGTCGAACGCCTTCTACCGCCGCAATCTGGCCGCCGGGCAGAAGGGTCTGTCCATCGCCTTCGATCTGGCCACCCACCGGGGATATGATTCCGACAATCCCCGCGTTGTCGGCGATGTCGGCATGGCGGGGGTGGCGATCGATTCGATCTACGACATGCGCACGCTGTTCGACCACATCCCGCTCGACGAGATGAGCGTGTCGATGACCATGAACGGCGCGGTGCTGCCCGTGATGGCGCTCTACATCGTCGCCGCCGAGGAGCAGGGCGTGCCGCCCGAGAAGCTGTCGGGGACCATCCAGAACGACATCCTCAAGGAGTTCATGGTCCGCAACACCTACATCTATCCGCCGCAGCCCTCGATGCGGATCGTCTCGGACATCTTCGCCTTCACCGCCGAGCGGATGCCGAAGTTCAACTCGATCTCGATCTCCGGCTATCACATGCAGGAGGCCGGCGCGACGGCCGATCTCGAACTCGCCTATACGCTTGCCGACGGGGTCGAGTATCTGCGCGCCGGCGTCGCGGCGGGCATGAGCATCGACAGCTTCGCCCCGCGGCTGTCCTTCTTCTTCGCGATCGGAATGAACTACTTCATGGAGATCGCCAAGCTGCGCGCCGCGCGGCTCATCTGGGCCAATCTGGTCCGCCCCTTCGCGCCGCAGGACGACAGATCGCTCGCGCTCAGAACCCACTGCCAGACCTCCGGCTGGAGCCTGACCGCGCAGGACGTGTTCAACAATGTCACCCGCACCATGATCGAGGCGATGGCGGCGACGCAGGGTCACACCCAGTCGCTGCATACCAACGCGCTCGACGAGGCGCTGGCGCTGCCGACCGACTTCTCGGCCCGGATCGCCCGCAACACCCAGATCCTCTTGCAGCAGGAGGCCGGAACCTGCCGGGTTATCGACCCGTGGGGCGGCTCGTTCCATGTCGAGCGGCTGACCGCCGACCTCGCCGCCCGCGCGATGACCCATATTGCCGAGGTTGAGGCGATGGGCGGCATGGCGCGTGCCATCGAGGCCGGTCTGCCGAAGCTCAGAATCGAGGAGGCCGCCGCCCGCACCCAGGCGCGCATCGACTCCGGCCGCCAGACGGTGGTCGGCGTCAACCGCTGGCGACCCGATGCGGAGCCGCCGATCGACATCCTCAAGGTCGACAACTCGGCGGTGCGCCGGGCCCAGATCGAGAAGCTCGAGCGGCTGCGCCGCGAGCGCGATCCGGCGGCGGTCGATGCCGCGCTGGCGGCGCTGACGAAGGCGGCCGAGACCGGCACCGGCAACCTGCTGGCGCTCGCCGTCGATGCCGCCCGCGCGATGGCGACCGTCGGCGAGATCTCGGGCGCGCTGGAAAAGGTCTGGGGCCGCCATCAGGCGGAGATCAAGGCAATCTCCGGCGTCTATCGGCAGGAGGTCGGGCAGATGGACGAGACCGTGCAGCGGGTTCTGGCGAAGGTCGCGGCCTTCGAGCGCGCCGAAGGCCGCCGGCCGCGCATCCTGATCGCCAAGATGGGACAGGACGGCCACGACCGCGGCCAGAAGGTGATCGCCTCGGCCTTCGCCGATCTCGGCTTCGACGTCGATATCGGGCCGCTGTTCGCAACCCCGGCCGAGGCAGCACGCCAGGCAGTCGAGAATGACGTGCACATCGTCGGCGTCTCCTCGCTGGCGGCCGGGCACCTGACGCTGGTCCCCGCCCTGCGGGCGGAGCTCGAGGCCCAGGGCCGCGGCGACATCATGATCGTGGTCGGCGGCGTCATCCCGCCGCAGGACTTCGAGGCGCTGAAGCAGGCCGGTGCGGCGGCGATCTTTCCGCCGGGCACGGTCATCGCCGAAGCCGCGATATCGTTGATCGACGACCTGAACCGAAGGCTCGGCCACGCTCCGGCAGCGGCAGCGGAATAGATCCGGCCGGCCGATATGGCGTGGCGGTCGGCCATCGCTGAGACCGTCATCCCGGATTCGCAGGGAGAAGGACGGGCATGGGGTCCACGCTGCTGGCCATCCGATCCCGGATCGGCTTCGTCGTCGGCGATGGCACGCCAAGGCCGCACCATGCCGCCCCGCACCATGCGGCCCTGCGCAGCCGGCACGATGCGTCCGTGCGGCAGCGTCGTCAGGGCAGCGGCGGCACGCTCTTCAGGTAGGCGGCGATCGCGGCGCGGTCGGCCGGCGTCAGCCGGGCGGCGTTGCGCACCACCCGCACCATCGAGCCGCCGAGCGAATCGAATTCCGGGGTGAAGCCCGTCTCGAGCGCATAGGCGATGTCGCCGGCCGACCAGGCGCCAATGCCCTCCGCGCTCGGCGTGATGTTGGGGATGCGCCCCTGCCCTTCAGGCGACGGACCGCCGGCCAGGTAACGCGCCGGATCCATGCCGCCCAGCCAGTCGCGCGGGGTGTGGCACTCGCCGCAATGGCCCGGTCCCCGGACCAGATAGGCGCCACGGTTGATCTCGTCGGATGCGGCCGGATCGGGCACGAATGGCTCGCCGTCGAGATAGAGAAGCTTCCACAGCCCCAGCCCGCGGCGAATCGTGAAGGGAAACGGCAGATCGTGGTCGGGCGCATCCGATTCGACCGGATCGAGCGTGTCGATGAAGGCCTTCAGATCGAGGACGTCCTCCAGCCGCATGCGCTGATACGAGGTATAGGGGAAGGCCGGATAGAGATGCTCGCCGCCCGGCCCGATGCCGCGCATCATCGCGTTGGCGAATTCGAGATCGGTCCAGCCGCCGATACCGTGCACCGGGTCGGGTGAAATGTTCGGGGCATGGAAGGTCCCGAACGGCGACTTCAGCGCCAGTCCGCCGGCGAGACGGAACGGATCGTCCTGGCCCGGCGCCGCATGGCAGGAGGCGCAGCCGCCGGCAAAGAACATGTAACGGCCGTTCTCGATATCGGGGGTGTGGTCCGGCAGGTCGGCCGCCTCGAGGCCGCGCGGCATGGTCGCAAGCCAGAAGGCGCCCGCCCCCGCAAGGGCGAGCACCAGCAGCATCAGGACGATGCGGCGCAGCATCCGACCGGACCGGGCGCCGTCAGCCCTTCTTCATCCGGTAGGTCTCGTGGCAACCCTGGCAGGTCTGGCCGAGCGCGCCGAGCGCGGCCTGGACGCCGGCGAGATCCTCGATCGGATTGGCGATCAACTTCGCTGCCGCAGCGTTCATCGCCTCGGCCTTTGCCGCAAAGCCGGCCGCATCCGACCAGATGGCCGGCAGCGCCTCGGTGTCACCGCCGGTCTCGGTGCCCGGAGGGAACAGACCGGGAATATCTGCCGACCCGTTGTAGAGGGTGCGCACCGCGAGGTTGGCGACGCGGGCATCGAACTCGGCCTCGCCCTTGGCCATCGCCGCCAGCGCGCCCATGGCGGCGCCGTTGTTCTTCATCACCGCCTTGCGGGTGGCGATCGGATCCATGGCCGCCCAGGTGGCGGTCGCCGCGATCAGGACCGCGAGGGCCGTCCCGACGAATACTGCTCGCTTGCTCATCACTCCTCCTTGATGCCTCGTCCGGGCGGGGTCATCCCGGCGCTCGCACCGCTGACCTTCGGGAAAGGCCGGCCACGCTTCAATTCACAGGCACGTGAGGCTCAACGGCCGATCCGGCGCGGGTCAGCCCGTCGGCATCCTCTCCGGCCGGCGGACCGGGCTGTTGGCGCACTGCAACCGATCGGCAGAACGGACTGTTGCTGTGACGGCAACGGTCCGCCGCGCGGCGCGATGTCGCCTGGCGGAAGTCCAGGGCGGCACAGCGGATTGACGCGAGCGGCCGGAGGGACTTCGATAGGCCCCGAACGCGGGAGGATGCCATGGCGCAGTGGTCGAAGACCTGGACCTTTGTCGACGGCGACTGGCTTGAAGGCAATCCACCGCTGGTCGGTCCGCGCAGCCACGCGCTGTGGCTGGGGTCGTGCGTGTTCGACGGCGCGCGCGCCTTCGAGGGAGTAACCCCCGACCTCGACCGGCATTGCGCCAGGGTCAACGCCTCCGCCGAGGCGCTGGGTCTGACGCCGACGATGAGTGTCGCCGCGATGCTGGACCTCTGCCGCGAGGGGCTGGCGAAGTTTCCCCGCGACGCCGCGCTCTACATCCGGCCGATGTACTGGGCCGAGGAAGGCGGCTATTTCGGTGTACCGCCGCTCCCCGAATCGACCCGGTTCTGCCTGTCGATCTACGAGGTGCCGATGCCGGCCGATGCCGGTTTCTCGGTGACGCTGTCGAGCCACAGGCGGCCGACCCTCGAGCAGGCGCCGGTCAACGCCAAGGCCGCCTGTCTCTATCCGAACTCGGCCAAGGCGCTGATGGAGGCCAAGGCGCGCGGCTTCGACAATGCGGTGGTGCTCGACGCGATGGGCAATGTCGCCGAACTCGCCACTGCCAATCTGATGATGGTCCGCGACGGTATCGTCCACACACCCTATCCGAACGGGACGTTCCTCAACGGCATCACCCGCCAGCGGGTTATCGCGCTGTTGCGCGCGGACGGCATCGAAGTGCGCGAGCGGGTCATTTCCTACCGCGACCTGACCGAGGCCGACGAGCTGTTCTCGACAGGGAACTATGCCAAGCTCCTGCCGATCAGCCGCATCGACGCGCGCGACCTGCAGCCCGGGCCGATCTACCGCCGCGCCCGTCAGCTGTACTGGGACTGGGCGCTCAGCCGGTCCTGACGGCTCACTCGGTCCGCGGCTTCGTCGGACAGGTTGACAGGCCGACCAGCGAGTAGGCCGGGCACCAGCCGACCAGCGCCGTCAGGATCGGCACGACGCCGATCCATCCGATCCATTTCCAGGCGATGTCCGCCGGGCCGAACAGCGCGAAGGCGATCAGCGCGAGCCCGACGACGATGCGCACGACACGATCCGTGCCGCCGATATTGGTGGTCATGGCAAGGCCCTCCGACATATGGATCATACTATATGTCGGGCGCCGGGCTCGACAAGCGCAGAACGGATCAGGCGGGCGGCGTCGTCCGCGGCCGGATCATGCGGCGCCGATGCGGCTTGCCTCGGCGGCGGCGCGCTGCATTGTCTCGGAGATCTGACCGGCGACCTCGCTCTGGCGCTCCACGGCGGTTGCGGTGGCGGTCACATAATCGAGGACCTGCTGCATCGACTGCCGGATGGCCTCGAGCGAGCCGACCACGTCGCCGGAGATTTCGCGCATCACCTCGATCTCGCGGCGGATGGTCTCCGTGGCGCTGCCGGCCTGCCCGGCGAGGTTCTTCACCTCCGAGGCGACGACCGCGAAGCCCCGTCCCGCCTCGCCGGCACGCGCCGATTCGATCGTGGCGTTCAGCGCCAGCAGGTTGATCTGGCCGGTGATGGTATTGATCATGTCGATGATCCCGCCCATCGAGGCGCCGGCTTCGGCAAGCTTCTCGGTCGCCGCGTTGGCCGCCATCACGAGATCGAAGGTCGCCGACGTGGTCTCCCGCGACCGCGCCATCGAGGTGGCGATGTCGCGTACCGAGGCATTCAGCTCCTGCGAGCCGGCCGCCACCGATTCGAGCTGGCTGCGCACATGGGCGTTGCGGATGCGGTCGAGCACCTGCGCGGTCACATCGATCGCATACTTGACGACCTTGAACGGCCGGCCTGCCGCATCGAGGATCGGGTTGTAGGTCGCCTGGATCCAGACCTCGCGTCCGCCCTTGGCGATGCGGCGGTACTCGCCGGCATGGTACTCGCCGCGCCGCAGCTTCGCCCAGAACTCCCGATAGGCAGCGCTGTCGCGCTCGGCCGGATCGACGAACATCGAATGATGCCGCCCGGCGATCTCCGGCAGCACATAGCCGACCGTGGCCAGGAAGTTCTCGTTGGCGGTCCGGATCGTGCCGTCGAGATCGAACTCGATCACCGCCTGCGAACGGCTTATGGCGGCAAGCTGGCCGCTCACCTCGGCTTCGGCCATCT